>MDTD01065608.1_pt1 | contig 89202 bp, 82 predicted proteins | sample 811221 | NCBI WGS metagenome assembly MDTD01 (sample SAMN05326646, study PRJNA326480) | marine metagenome | isolation source: seawater | place: Pacific Ocean: South West | collected 2011
CGCCCAACGCCCTGCGCGTGCGCGCTGTGGCCTTCGAACTGGGCATCGACATCGAGATCGTTGAGGTCGATCTTCGTAAGGGCGACAACCGCGCCGGAGAATTCCTCCGGCGCAATCCCAATGCCAAGGTGCCGGTGCTTGAGGACGGCGATTTCGTTCTGTGGGAATCCCGAGCGATCTGCACCTATCTGGCCAGCCTGAAGCCGGAAGCGGGGCTGGTTCCGTCCGACTTGGAGCCGCGCGCTCTCATGGAGCAATGGTCCTGGTGGCAGGCAATCCATCTGGGCCCCGCGATGCAGAAATTGTCCTTTGAGCTGTTCCTGAAGGAGAAGTTCGGCATGGGCGACCCGGACGCCGCGGTGATCGAGGCCGAGCGCAAGGCCACCGATCAATTCCTTGATGTGCTGGAACAGGGACTGGCCGGGCAGGACTGGATCGTGGGCCGCCTCAGCCTTGCGGATTTCTACCTCGCTACGACCTTCATGTATCGCAGTCAGGCCGCGATCTCGCTTGAGACCCGGCCCGCCGTTGCCGCCTGGATCGAACGGCTGGAGGCGTGGGAAAGCTGGCAGAAGGCGATGGCGCCGCTGAACGCGGCTCTGCGGCTCTGACTGTTGATTCCCGCCGAGAATTGACCTGGGATTGGAGTACGCCAGGTGCCGTAGCGGGAGTGGTTGGAATTGAAGTTGGCGTAGTCTCCGGGGTGACCAACCTCGAATCATCCGGTGCAGGAACACCGGATAAGGAGACCACGCCATGACCATGACTACCATGAACACCGATGCCGATCATCGTGGGGCTGAGGCTGCCCCCTATCTTTTCGACGATTGGTTCGACCCGATCGAAGCCGGGATGCGCGAGCGGGTGCGCGGCTTCATCGAGACGATGTTGGAGGCCGAACTGGATGCGGTGCTTGCCCGTCCCCGTTATGGGCGGCACTCGGTCGAGCGCGGCGATGATGAGGCCGCCGGCGTTGCCGGTCACCGCCACGGCCATCGGACGCGCACATTGACCGGGACGTTCGGCGTGACCGAGATCGCGGTACCACGAGCGCGCCTCGACGCCGGCGCCGGCAAGACGACGGAATGGAAGAGCAAGGCCCTGCGCGCCTACCAGCGGCGCACGATAGCCGCCGACGCGCTGATCGCGTCGGTCTATCTTTCCGGCACCAACACGCGCCGTGTGCGGCGCGCGCTTGCCGCGCTGTTCGGCGGCGCCATCGGCAAGGACGTGGTCAGCCGCACCTGGCGCAAGGTCAAGACCGACTGGGACGCGTGGAACGCCCGCTCGCTGGCCGAAGAACAAATTGTGCGCCTGATCCTTGACGGCACGGTGGTCCGCGTCAGGCTCGACCGCAAGGCGACCTCCATCTCGCTGCTGGTGGTCATCGGCGTGCGCGAGGACGGCCAGAAGGTCCTGCTTGCCGTCCGGAACATGGGCGGCGAGACGGCCGAAGCGTGGCGCGCCGTCCTCGACGACCTTGTCGGACGCGGCCTGCGTCGGCCCGAGTTCCTCATTGTCGATGGCGGCAAGGGGCTCGATGCCGCCATCGCCGCCTTGTGGGACGGCGTTCCTGTCCAACGCTGCACGGTTCACAAGCACAGGAACCTGCTCGCCCATGCTCCCGAACGCCTGCATGAGGAGATCAGCGCCGATTACACCGACATGATCTACGCGGCCACGCCGGAAGAAATCGAGACCCGTCGCAAGGCCTTCCTGCGCAAATGGCGGCTCAGGTGCCGGGCGGTGGCCGACAGCCTGGAGGAAGCCGGAGAACGTCTCTTCGCCTTCGTCAAGCTGCCGCCAAGCCAATGGAAAAGCGCCAGAACCACGAACGCCATCGAGCGTCTGCACGAAGAGTTCAAGCGTCGTATCAAGACCCAGACGGTGCTGCCGTCGGCCGAAACCGCCGCCATGCTATTCTGGGCACTGATGGCCTCCGGCCAGATCTCAATGCGAAAGATCGACGGCTGGCGGACCCTCCCAACCAAGCTGCTCGATCAGCAGATTGACCTCGCCGCATGAACCGATAATCTCATCCTTCCGGAGGCATGGCCGCCGAATTCCAACACAATCCGCTACGGCACCGTACGCCATGAGGGTGGACACTGATCAGGCTGCTGTTTTGCCAGTCTGCCGGATGTGTTGATCCTCAAACTGTGGACTTGCCCGGATTTAGTGGAGAGGCTTTCACTCTGTGATGGCCATTTCGGCCTCGAATGATACCGGCGATTTGTGTCCCAGAGCGGAATGTCGCCGGCGCGGATTGTAGAAGCCGTCGATGTATCGGCCAAGGGCCAATTCAGCGGCGGCGCGGGTCTGGAATGTCATTCTCCAGACCAGTTCGTTCTTGATCGTCTTGAACACCGTTTCCACCGCGGCTGGCTCCAGTAAACCTCGACGATTTCGTTCCAACTGATACTCATGGGCCTTGGCTTTCTCGCCTCGTTTCGGCGGTGTGCCGATATGCGGCGATCTTGTCTGCATCCCTGTCGCGAGATCGTTGCACACATCCTGCTTTTGTCTTTCGCTGAGCGTCGAGGGTCGGCCGAGGGCCTTTCCTTCCGACTTGGCGCGCTTGAGGCCGGATTGCGTCCGTTCGATCAGCAAATCCCGCTCGAACTGAGCGACGGCATTGAGCACGTTCATGGTCATCGTGCCGGCCGAACTGGTGAGATCAGCGCCTCCAAGTGCGAGGCAATAGACGCGCACTCCCATTTCGGCGAGCGTCTTCACCGTCATGCTGACGTCGATCGCGTCGCGCCCGAGACGGTCGAGTTTTGTGACAATAAGAATATCCCCGGCCTCCAGCTTATCCATGAGCCGGGAAAACCCTCGACGCTGCACGATGGCGGTGCTGCCGGAAACCGTCTCGGTGACGATCCGGCGCGGCTCGACCTGGAAGCCTGCGGTCTCGATTTCCTGAAGCTGGTTCTCGGTGGTCTGCCCTGTCGTGGAAACGCGAACATAGGCGAAGGTGCGGGCATGGGAGGTCAATTTCGTCCGAATAGGCTGTCCGCAATATCCCGCCCGTTCGAAAGGTCGTCAAGGTAATTTGTGGACAGTGCTTTTCACCCCTGTACGGAACCGAACCTTTCCGGACAGAGGCAAGGCCATGGCTTGAAATGGGTGGAGTAGCAAATGGCCAAGCGGACGCTTCTCAAAATTCAAGATCGGCAGGCGCTTTTCGACATCCCGACTGACGAGGACAGTCTGATCCGTCATTATTACCTGTCGCCAGCCGACCGGCTCGAAATTGAGGTTCGCAGACGCGAGCATAACCGGCTCGGCTTTGCGATACAGCTCTGCCTGATGCGCCATCCGGGCCGTGTGCTCATGGCCAACGAAATCCCGCCCAGTGCGATGCTCAACTATGTTGCCGAGCAGATTGGCGCCGATCCAGCTTCGTTTTATCTGTATGCTGGCCGGGAGGAGACGCGCAGCAACCACGTCGCTCATCTGCTGGGCTATCTCGGAATGAGGAGCGCTACCGCTCAGGATCGTCGTGCGGCGCTGGTGTCGGCAATCGAAACGGCCTTCACGACCGACAAGGGTTTGCCCATCGCGAACGCCATCGTCGCGACTTTCCGGGGACGCCAGGTTCTGCTGCCTGTCGCGAATATGATCGAACGTATGGGACTGGCGGCCCGAGCCATTGCCCGTCGCCGTGCCGAAGCTGCTCTGATCTCGGATCTTCCAACGGAAAAGCTGGCGATCCTCGACGGATTGCTGACTGTCGACCCGGCAATAGGCCAGACGCGCTTTCACTGGCTGAAATCGGCGCCGGATGCTCCAGGAGCGATGGACCTGGTCGGATTGACCGAACGCATCGCCTTCCTTCGCACGCTTGGGATCGATCCTCGTCTGCAGGCTCGAATTCCTTCGGGACGCTGGGACCAGATGATCCGGGAGGGCGATGCCACTCCTGCCTGGCTCGCCAACGACTTCAATGCCGGTCGCCGTCGTGCGATGATCGTGGCGCAGGTGATCAAGCTCGGCCAGAAGCTCACCGACGATGCGGTCATGATGTTCATCAAGCTGATCGGCAGGCTCTTTTCCCAAGCCAACAACCGTAAGAAGCAGCGCCACATGAATTCCCGCGTGGAAACATCCAAGTCGCTGCGACTGTTCCTCGATACGATATCGGCGCTTCAGGCGGCCAATGATAATGACGAGGACGCGATCGAAACGCTCGATCATCAGGTCGGCTGGCACCGACTGCTGCAGATGAAACCTGGTCTCATCGCCATGGTCGAGGACAATGATGCTTCGCCCCTGTCACTGGCGGTCGAGCAATATGGGAACGTCCGCAAATATGTGGGACCCTTCCTGCAGACGTTCACCTTCCATTCGACGCGGCGGCACGATCCGTTGCTTGCCGCGCTCGCAACCCTGAGGAAGCTCCATGCGGAGTGGCGGCGTGTGCTTCCCGACCGTATCCCGGTCGCTCATCTCGATAAGGCCGATCGGAAACTGATTTTCGGCCAGGAAAAGCCGGACCGGCGGCTTTATGAGATTGCGACGCTCGGCGTTTTGCGAGACCGGCTCCGCTCGGCGGACGTCTGGGTCGAAGGCAGCCGATCTTTCCGACCGATCAACGAACATCTCATGCCCCGTTCGAAGTTCAACGCCTTGAAGGAAGAAGGCAAGCTCGATCTCGGCGTGCAGGGAGATGGCGCGACCTGGCTTGCTGAAATTCGGCAGGTGATGGACTTCAATCTTAAACGTCTGGCCTATCGCGCCGGCAATGGAAAGCTCGATGGTGTCCGACTTGAAGCCGGAACCTTGATCGTAACACCCGGCGCCAGCGAGGTTCCCGCAGCGGCCGAGGATCTGAACGTCGAAATCAGCGAGCTGTATCCGCTGGTAGAGGTCCCGGACCTTTTGAGGGAAGTGCATGAGTGGACCGGATTTGCCGATCAGTTCACGAATGTGCGCACGGCAGACGCCCCGCAGAACGTATCGGCCATGCTGGCCGGCGTACTTGCGGATGCGACGAACCTCGGACCAAAGCGCATGGCCGGAGCCTCGAAGGGCATCAGCGCTCACCAGATAGGCTGGATATGGACCTTCCATGCCCGATCCGAAACCTACCGCGCCGCCCAGGCCTGCGTGACTGACGCCCATACACGCCATCCCCATTCTCGACTATGGGGAGACGGGACAACTGCCTCATCTGACGGGCAGTTCTTCCGCGCCAGCGACCGCGCCGCAAAACGCGGCGACATCAATGTCCACTATGGCAGCGAGCTGGGCACCAAATTCTACAGTCATCTTTCCGACCAGTATGGCTACTTCAGCATCCTGCCGATCAGCCCGACCGAAAGCAAGGCGGCCTATGTTCTGGACGGGTTGTTCGATCATGACACGATCCTCGATATCGAAGAGCACTTCACGGATACCGGCGGCGCCAGTGATCACGTGTTTGCGCTGTTTGCTCTCATTGGAAAGCGCTTCGCTCCCCGGCTGCGAAACCTCAAGGACCGGAAATTCCACACCTTCGAGAAGGCCAACGCCTATCCAGCGCTGGTCAACCATATCGGCGCACCGATCAACACCGCCCTCATTCTGGAACATTGGGATGATCTACTGCATCTGGCGGCGTCGATCACGACGCACTCCGTTGTCCCCTCCACGATCCTCAAGAAGCTTGCCGCGTCATCGAAATCCGGCCAGTTGGCCAAAGCTCTGCGGGAACTTGGTCGGATCGAGCGATCCCTGTTCATGATCGAATGGTATTCGAGTCCCGCCCTGCGCCGGCGTTGTCAGGCCGGGCTCAACAAGGGCGAGGCCGCTCACAAGCTCAAGCGTGCCGTCTTCTTCCACGAGCGCGGCGAAATCCGCGACCGCTCATTCGATAGCCAAGCATTCCGCGCTTCCGGCCTCAATCTGGTCGTCAGCGCCATCGTGCACTGGAACACGGTCTATCTCAGCCGCGCCGCCGCTCATCTGCGCCGGCACGGGCGGAATATTCCCGACACCTTGCTGAAACACGTCTCCCCGCTCAGCTGGGAGCACATCAATCTCACCGGCATCTATTCCTGGGATACCGAGCAGCAGATGCCAAAAGGCTTCAGACCGTTGCGACTTCCCGGCCGTATCTTGCGAGCCGCCTGACGTTCGTGATCCGTTCGGTCTTAGCGCAAGATTTTGAACTGTTCTTGTTCCGACCCCAAATAGGCGCGACGTATCTTCGCAATCGTCTCCACAACCAGCATCCCAAACGAGGCTCTCCGTTAATCTCGAGAACCTTTGTGAACCCCATTGTTTACGGGGTCCCTTTTGGACGCCGGTCACCCCGAAAACGGGGCCCTTATTCCACGCCGATCAACAGGAATGCGCATCTTCGCGGCCGCCGGCGCCGAGTTGATCGGCGGCGCACTCGTGGTGGGTGAAGCGGCCGGCATCCTGCTGATGGAGTTCGTGGACATCCGGAACAAGAATTCGGGCGTGCGGATTTCGACCTAGGTATCCTTGGCGAGGGCAGCTCGCGCTGCTGCGTCCTCAATGGCGCAGCCGCCCGCACCTGCCAGCCGGGCCACTCGGTAATCATCTGCAATTCGGTCTATGCCGACGAAGTCCGGATCACCGGGATCAAACCGCGCATCCTGACCTTCAACTCAACCGTGACAACCGCGTAAGAGAAGTTTCGACCTATTCGCTCGAGTCCAATGCCCGCGGCGGTTATAGCTTTTCGCGCTCAACGGAAAAGCCCCTCACCGACTGTTTTGCAACACGCTTCACGCGCACACTGCACTGCAGCACTGGGTGCCGCCAACTGAGCTGAGAGGCTGTCTCGAAACTCCGCGGGGAGCGTACTGAAGGTGCTCGATGGGGACCCAGGCATGCTCGCCAGCTCACCTCTGTGGCATCCAAATCCGGCTCAGCCGGTCTATCTGGAGCTCCGCCCAGCCTCGGCGGAGTTTCGAGTCAGACTCTGAGGGACGGAGATTGATCCTTGGGTGGTGCCCGAAAGTTCAAGAAGATAAATGCGTGCATCAGCGAAGCAGTGATCCGATTTCGTCCAATGAAGCAACCGACCAAAGTCTGCGGGAGACGCGCGTCCACCCGTCGCCATCGAGGGCGCCACCATACTCTGCCAGACTACGCGCTTTCTTTTCAATTTCGCCGCGCGTCAAGGTATTACCAGGATCTCCTTTTGGTTCTTCGATACGGTCTGTAAAAACCGTTCCGCCTTTTGTCGTCACCGATACTTTCCCCATCCAGGTTGCCGGGTAGTTCTGTTCTACTTCGGGATCGAAAACCATATCGACCCTTCGCATGAATTCCTGTGCCGCTTCATCCTCCAGGATTCCATCGAAGTCGGTCATGCCGGCGCGCCGATGGACCGCAATGAGCCCGAGCGTGGCAGGCATCGAGAATTTCGCCTGATGCACCGTGGCAGGCCGGGCTACCGACCCAAGCACGTCGAGTGCCGCCTTGTGAACGTGGGCGGTGACATGCTCGATGTCTTCGGCGCGCAAGTCGTGCTCCTGGATAATTTTGAGTAGCGTATCGGCGGCAGGATGCGTGTGGCGGCAGGATGCATGAAACTTGAAGGAAGTCTCGGCAAGCCCCCATCTCACGCCCAAGCCAGCGGTGATTTTTACCGGGTCGCAGTCTTGCGACATTCCTGCGGCCATACCTTGTTCGCCTTCCAGAATGCGGCGCGCGCCCGTAAATCCTCTGGCCGCAAGTGTTGCGGCAACTACACCGTTTCCGGCGGCATTTGCAGTATGGAGTTGTTTTGAGTCCGCCGCGTCTCTGAGAAATTCCCAAAGGCCCGCGGCCTGGGTGCCGGCAGAGCCCAAGGCGTTGAGCATCTGTCCTGGACCAAGTCCGAGCAACCGGCCGGCAGCTGCGGCAGCGGCGAGCGCACCGGCAGTTCCCGTCGTGTGAAAGACCTTGTAGTGCGGAAGCCCCAGATATTCGCCGGCGCGAATTCCGGTCTCATAGCCGGCGACGCATGCTGTGAGGAATTCGCGGCCGCTCGCGCCGAGATGCTGGGCCACGGCGAGAGCGGCGGGAAAAACGACCGCCCCCGCATGGAACACGGAGCCATTGTGCACATCGTCCTGTTCCGAGACGTGCGAAGCGGCAGCATTCACCATCGCGGCGAATAGCGGCGAGGTCGTGCGGCCGGAGATCAACACCTCCGACCGGCCGGTCTCACGGCCCATTTCCTTTGCGAAATCGTCAATCGCAAGGATCGCGCGATGGCGTGCGCCTGAAAGGGCCGATCCGGCCCAGTCGACAAAGAGGTCTACGCACCGTTCGACGACATGTTCGGGAATATCCCGAATGGTCAGCGTTGACGCGAATTCAGCCAGTTCGGCAGTGCCATGTTCGCCAGAGCGCTTCCGGCTCGTCTCGGTTCCGCTCAACATCTTCTCCCGTGAATTCGATCGTTTGTTGAAGCGATCAGGTCTGGTAAACGCCTTCCATTGTTCTCAGTCCGTCGGCTGTCTCGCACCACACCGTGCCTTCGGTCGACGTCCCGTGCTGGCACAGCCTCAACGTCTTGCCGCTATAGCATGGCGCCAAGCCCCGATAGCTGAAAACCGCCGGTATGCCGCCACATGCCTTCGCGGCCAGATTGACAAGTAATGTAGCCTGCAGCGGCCCATGAACCACCAGGTCTGGATGGCCCTCGATTTCGCAGGCATAGGGACGATCGTAGTGGATACGATGGCCGTTGAATGTGATCGCTGAATAGCGGAACAGCAAAACGGGATCGGGCGTCAGCACCTCCTGCACGCGCTTTGCCGCCTCGGGCGGAACAGCAGGCGCGGGCTTGGGCACCGTGCTTGCCCGATAGACGATGTTCTGGGTCTCGACAACCGCGATTTCGCCGTCAGCGATGTAGTTGTGCTTGACCGTAACCAACACCAGCGGGCCACTGCGCCCTTGTTTCTGGGTCACATCGGCGATGACTGACTGGCGCTTGACGGTTCCCACCGTAGGCAGCGGCCTCAGATGCCGCAACTCGCCACCGGCCCACATGCGCGAAGGCAAAGGCACAGGAGGCATAAACCCGCCCCGGGCCGGGTGTCCGTCCGCTCCAAGCGTCTCAAGTTCGGCCGGAAGCAGTGTGAGGCACCAGTGGAGGCCCAGTGGTGCGTGCCCTGCCTCGGCGGGCGCGAGCCAGCGGCCCAAGGTCGCGCGGTACCGTGCCAGCAGTACGTCGCTAATGGTTTCCGAAGCGCTCTCCTCAGTGCCGATCCAGCCTCGCAGATGATCAATGTCGACTTGGGTTGTCATCCGCGCTCCTCCCGTTCCGGATTGCCGCGTCAGCACGAGGCGCCTCAAAACGACCTCGGCATGCCGAGGATGTGCTCCGCAACATAGGACAGGATCAGGTTGGTCGAGATCGGTGCCACCTGGTACAGACGGGTTTCGCGAAACTTGCGTTCCACATCGTACTCCCGGGCGAATCCAAACCCGCCATGGGTCTGGATACATGCATTCGCCGCCTCCCAGGACGCATCGGCGGCCAGCAGCTTGGCCATATTGGCCTGCGCCCCGCAATCGCCGCCGCAATCGAAGCGGCGGCAGGCTTCGAAACGCATCAGATTGGCTGCCTCGAGGTTGACGTAAGCTCTGGCGATCGGGAACTGCACTCCCTGGTTCTGGCCGATGGGCCGGTTGAATACGATCCGCTCTCCGGCGTAGGCGCGGGCTTTATCAATGAACCAGTAGCCGTCGCCGATACATTCCGCAGCGATCAGGGTGCGCTCGGCATTCAAGCCATCCAGGATATGATAAAAGCCGCGCCCTTCCTCACCGATCAGGTTCTCTTCTGGGATCTCGAGCTCATCGAAGAAAACCTCGCAGGTTTCGTGCCCCGGCATGTTCGCGATCGGGCTCACTCTCATGCCATTGCCTATGGCCTTTTTCAGATCGACCATGAAGATCGACAGGCCCTGCGCCTTACGCTTGACCTCGTTGATCGGCGTCGTGCGCGCCAGCAGGATCATCAGGTCGGAATGCTGGATGCGGCTGATCCAGACCTTCTGGCCATTGACCAAGTAACGGTCACCCTTTTTCACGGCGGTGGTCTTGAGCTTGGTCGTGTCGGTGCCGGTGGTGGGCTCGGTCACGGCCATGGACTGCAAACGCAATTCACCGCTGGCAATGCCGGGCAGGTATCGTTTCTTCTGCGCCTCGGACCCATGCCGAAGGAGCGTGCCCATATTGTACATCTGGCCGTGGCAATGGCCCGCATTGCCACCCGAGCGGTTGATCTCTTCCATGATGATCGAGGCTTCGGTCAGCCCCAGCCCCGAGCCGCCATATTCCTCGGGGATCATCGCGGCAAGCCAGCCCTCGCGGGTCAGCGCCTCAACGAACTCTTCGGGGTAGGTCTCATCCGCACCATGCTGGCGGTGATATTCGGGCGGGAACTGCGCGCAGAGTGCCCGCAACGCGTCGCGCAGATCGTCATGGGTGTCGGGGGCGGAGGTCTGCATCCGTTACATCGCCTTGTGCGCGTCGGGGCCGCTGGTCTCCAGGATCTCCTCTTCGGCGCGCTGCCATATTTCGTAGGAAATCGGGTTCTCGCTTTCCTCAAGGATGTGGCCCACAAGCCCGATGGCGCGTGCCATCACGCCGAAGCCGCGCACGATCTTCCAGGGAAACCCAAATTCGCAGCAGATTGCGCCGATCGCGCCTGTCGCATTGATTGGAAGCATCTTGCCGGATTTCTCTTCGGCGACCTCCTGAATCTTCTGGATCAACTCGACATATTCTCCCGATTTGCCGTTCGCGGCCGCAATCTCGAATAGGCGACGCGCGCGCGGATCGACGGGCTTGTGCACCGGATGGCCCAGACCCGGCACGATGGCGCGGTGCTCGCGAAATTTTTCGACCGTTTCGAGGGCAATGGCATCCAGATCGGCGCCGGTGCCGACCTTGTCCTGTGGCAGTGCCTCGTAAAGCATCTTTGACGCGCCTTCCATCGAACCGACGAAGACGGTGCCGAGCCCGCAGAGACCCGCAGCCACTGCTGCCTGAAGCGATTCTGGCGCGCCCATGTAGGTCATGCGAGCCGCGAGCGCCGAAGGCGTGATGCCATGTTCCACCAGCGTGATGACAATGGCGTTGAATACCCGGCCTTCCTCGGGCGTGGGCTTGCGGCCGGTGAGTTGCAGGAACGCCAGATCACCCAGGTTCATATGTCCCAGGATTTCGTCGGTCAGGTCGAGCCCGCGTACGCAGATCCTATCGGGGGTGCTCCAGCCGATCTTGGAACTGATCTTTTCTTTGCGTTTACCCATCAGACCGGATCCCAGGAAAAGACGTCCGCCGAAACTTCGAGTGGCGTGAAATGCGACTTGAGCGCGGGAATGGCGCGCTCGGCGATGGCGTCCGCCGTCCAGCCGTCGCCGGAATGAACCGAGCGCACAGGGCGCGGCTGACTCATGAGAAAGATTTCGTTCATCCGCACGGCAAAGATCTGGCCCGAGACCTCCGCGGCCCTGTCGCTCATCAGGTAGCAAGCCATGGGCGCGACCTTCGCGGGCGTCATCTTCTTTATTTTCTCGACCCTGGCTTCCTGTTCGGGTGTATCGGTCTTGATCGACGAGATCATCCGGCTCCAGGCGAAGGGCGCTATACAGTTCGACCTAATGTTCCACCGCTTGAGGTCCAACGCGACCGATCTCGAGAACGCCGCTATGCCCAGCTTGGCGGCGGCATAGTTCGCCTGCGCGTAGTTGCCGATCAGGCCGGACGTCGAGGTCATGTGCACCAGGGCACCGCCTTCCTGCTCGCGGAAATAATCCGCCGCCGCGCGCGAGGTATTGAAGGCGCCGTAAAGATGCACCTTCAGCACCGCATCGAAATCCTCGTAGCTCATCTTGTGAAAGAAGCTGTCGCGGAGGATTCCGGCATTGTTCACCACCGCGTCGATACGGCCGAACTCCTTCACGGCGGCCTCGACCATGGCCCGGGCAGCGTCCGGGTCAGTTACGCTGCCGCCATCGGCGATGGCGTCGCCGCCGGCGGCCTTGATTTCGTTCACGACCGTCTGGGCGGCGGTGAGGTTCTGGCCAATACCCTTCAGCGTCGCGCCCAGATCGTTGACCACGACCGCCGCTCCTTCGGCTGCGGCCATTAGCGCTATCTCGCGGCCGATCCCGCCGCCGGCGCCGGTGACCAGCACCACCTTTCCATCCAGCGTCTTTCCCATATCAATCCTCCTCATTTCGCCTTGCGAAATTTGTCGAGCCCGCCGGAATGCATCACCCGGCCCATCAGGGGCGCGCCGATGATCTCTTCGGCCTTGACCGCGGCGGCGATCAGCTTGTCCAGGTCGACGCCGGTGTCGATGCCCAGCTCGTGGCACAGAAAAACCGCGTCTTCGGTGCAGACATTGCCTGCGGCCCGCGCGTTGCCGTGGCCTGCGAAGGGGCAGCCTCCAAGCCCCGCCACGGAGCTTTCGAACATGTCCACGCCCATCGATAGCGCCGCATAGACATTGGCGATGCCCAAGCCGCGCGTGTCGTGAATGTGCATCCCGATCCGCGCCCCGGGCGCCAGCTCCCGCAGGGCGCCGATCATCCGCTTCACCGCCTCGGGGTTGCCCCAGCCCATTGTATCCGCCATTACGAGAATCGGGATCGGGATCTGCTCTTCCTCGCAGAGCTGCAGGATAAACCGGAAATCATCCAGTACCCGCTCCTGCGGGATCGGACCTTCGAGATTGCAGCCGAAGGCGGTCATCACATAGGCCGCATCGACGGTATAGCCTTCTTCCTTGTAAAGCCGAACCCAGTCGCGCTGTTTCTCTCGCATCTCTGTCGAAGAGCAGTTGTTGTTCGACTGCGCAAAGGCTTCGGAAGGGTAGAACAATAGCCGCGGGTCGATATCGACCTTATGCGCCGTTAGCGCCTTGCGAAAGCCTTGCTCGTTCAGCCAGAGCGCGGTGTAGTTCACGCCCGCAACCCTCTTGATGCGCTTGAAAAGCTCGCCCGTATCGGCCATCTGGGGCACGTATCTGGGGCTTACGAAACTGCCGACCTGAATGCGCTTCAGCCCCGTGTCGCTGAGCATGTCGATCAGTTCGATCCGCTGTTCGATCGGATAGACCCTCTTTTCGATCTGAAAGCCCTCGCGCGGACCTTCTTCGCGGAACTCCACGAACTTCGGAAAATCACTCATGCCTGTTCCTTTTCGGGTTCGATGATCTCGGCGATTGTCTGTCCGCGATCGACCATCATGCCGTTGGAGACCGCGATGTTGGTGGCGATCCCGGACGCTGCCGCCTTGATGGAAATTTCCAGTTTCATCGATTCCATGACCGCCAGGACTTGGCCTTCGGACACCGTGTCGCCCTCGGCCACTCTGACGTCGACGATCATGCCGGTCAGCGGCGCGAGCACCGCCCGGTCCGCGGCCGCGTCGGCCCCGGCAAAGGCCAGCGGCGGGGCGGGGTGGAAGACAAGTCGGGCCGGCGTGGCGTCGATCTCGATCACCCCGGCGTGATGGCGCGCCGTTGCCACGTTTACCGTCTCGCCCTGCGCCACCCGCCACCGCCCCGGCGCGATCTCACGGCAGGAGAAAGTGAGGGCGGTACCGTCATTGCCGTAGACCGTGTAGGTGTCGCGGGATCGGACCGGGCCGACGCACAGCTCCTCCTCGCGTCCCGACCCGTCCGTCAGTATCACGCGCTGGCCGGTCTCCATCCGATCGCCGCCGAGGCCCAGCCGCCAGCCGGTGAAGACGTCGCGGTTCGACCAAGGCTCGGCGGCCCCGTCGCGCCGCCCGAGTGTGACGAAGAGCACGGCTGCCATCGCCTTCCACAGCCGGGCGTCCGGCACGTCCGGCGGCGCGATCAGATCGTCCAGCCGCCCGTCGATCCAGCGGGTGTGGACTTTCATCTGGCCGAATTCGGGGTTCCGGGCCAGCGCGGCGAGGAAGGCGCGATTGGTCTCGACGCCTTCGACCGCAACATGATCCAGCGCCATCGCGAGCCGCGCCAGCGCCGTCTCACGGTCGGGCGCGTGGATGATCAGCTTGGCGATCATCGGATCGTAGTAGGGGGTCACGGCATCGCCTGCCTCGACGCCGCTGTCGATGCGCAGACCGTCGGGCAGGCTCAGCGTGGTCAGCGTGCCGGTGGAAGGAGCGAACTGCATCGCCGGGTCCTCGGCATAGAGCCGCGCCTCGATGGCGTGACCGCCAATCGTCAGATCGCCTTGCTTCAAGCCAAGGCCCGCACCCTCGGCAATACGCAGTTGCAGTGCCACGAGGTCGAACCCGGTGATCGCCTCGGTTACAGGATGTTCCACCTGGATACGGGGGTTCACCTCCAGGAAGAAGTAATCCTTTCCCGCCACCAGGAACTCCACCGTGCCGAGCCCGCGGTAGTCGAGCGTCTCGCCCAGCCGCACGGCGTTCTGGGCGATCTCGTCGAGAAGAGCGCGAGGCAGGCCCCAGGCCGGCGCTTCTTCGATCACCTTCTGGTGGCGGCGCTGCAGCGTACAGTCCCGCTCGAAGAGATGCACGACATGGCCCTTGCCATCGCCGGCGATCTGCACTTCGACATGGCGGGCTTCCGGCAGGAACCGTTCCAGCAGCAGCCCCTCCGAGCCGAAGGTCGACTTCGCCTCTCGCAGCGCGCCTTCGATGTCGGCCGCCAGAGTATCTTCGCTTTTCACCAGACGTTGTCCGCGCCCGCCGCCGCCTCCGACCGCCTTCAGCAGCACGGGCAGGCCCATCTCGCGCACCGCCGTGGCGATCTCCTCGGGGTCCGACCGCGCCCCCTCGGCGCCCGCGATCACCGGCACACCCGCAGCGATCGCCGCCGCCTTGGCGCTAGCCTTGTCGCCGAACCGTTCCAGCGTCTCCGGCGTCGGCCCGATGAAGATCAAGCCGGCGGCCTCGACGGCGCGGGCAAAATCGGGGTTCTCGGCGAGGAAACCGTAACCGGGGTGAATGGCGTCGGCCCCAGCGGACTTGGCCGCCGCGATCACCGCGTCGATGCGCAGATAGCTGTCCGCCGCAGGCCCGCCGCCGATCAGGATGGACGTGCCGATGTCGCGCACATGCAGCGCGTCTGCATCCGCTACGGAATGCACGGCGACAGGCCGGATGCCCAGTGTGCGCACCGTGCGGGCGATCCGACACGCGATTTCGCCGCGATTGGCGATCAGAAGCGTTTTGATCTTCATGCCTGCCGCCTTACATCCTGAACACGCCGAAATGGGTTTCGACCTTTGGCCGCCGCGACGTGATGTCGAGCAGCAGCGCCATCGCCTCGCGCGTCTCCGCCGGTTCGATCACGCTGTCGATCCAGAGGTTCGAGGCGAAATTGTAGGCGCCCTGGAAATCCTCGTATTCCTTGCGGATCGGCGCCTTGAAGGCTTCTTCCTCCTCCTTCGTCCAGCTCTTGCCCTCGCGTTCGTTGATCTGGGCGCGCACTTGGGCTAGCACGCTTGCCGCCTGTTCCGGGCCCATGATCGCGGCGCGGCCCGTAGGCCAGGCAAACATCGCGTCAGGTTGGAAGGGGCGGCCCAGCATGGCCAGATAGCCGGCTCCGTAGGAGCCGCCGGTGATCACGGTGAATTTCGGCACCCGGGCCGAGGACATGGCCGTGATCATCTTGGCCCCGGCCTTGGCGATGCCGGCCTGTTCCACCTCGCGGCCTACCATGAAGCCGTTGACATCGGCCAGGAACAGCAGCGGGATGTCGCGCTGCACACAGAGGTTGATGAAATGCGTGGCCTTGAGCGCCGCCTCGACGAACAGTACGCCGGTGTTGGCGAGGATCCCCACCTCATGCCCGTATACGCGGCCCCAGCCGGTCATCAACGTATCGCCGTAAAGCGGCTTGAATTCGTGGAATTCGCTGCCGTCCACCAGCCGCGCGACGATCTCGCGGTTCTCGGTGGGAACCTTCGCGTCACGGCTGACGATGCCGTAGATCTCCTCGACCGGGTAGGCGGGTGGCCGGGGCCCTAGGGGGATCTTGCGGGGGAGGGGCTTTTCGCCGAGATGCTTGACGATCTCACGCGTGATGGCGAGCGCATGGGCGTCGTCTTCGGCCAGATGGTCGGTCACGCCGGAGATCGAGCAATGCATCTTGCCGCCGCCGAGCGTCTCGTTGTCCACCTTTTCGCCGGTTGCGGCAAAGGTCAGTTCTGGCCCGCCCAGATACATGAAGCCCTGGCCGCGCACGATGATCACCTCGTCGCAGAGGGCGGGGATATAGGCGCCGCCGGCGGTGCAGGGGCCCATCACCACGGCGATCTGCGGCACGCCGTCGCCAGACATTCCGACCTGATTGTGAAAGATGGAGCCGAACTGCCCTTCGTCGGGAAAGATGTTTTCCTGATCAGGTAGAAACGCGCCGCCCGAATCGACCAGTGTCACGACCGGTAAGCGATTGGCCCAGGCAATCCGCTGGGCGCGCACGTGTTTTCGGCAGGTCATGCCAAAATAGGTGCCGCCCTTCACGGTCGCGTCGTTGGCAATGATCATGCAGTGACGGCCCTCGATCACTCCAATGCCGGTGATGATGCCGGCACCAGGGGGTACGCCGGCATACTTGTTGAGGCCGGCCAGTTCGCCAAGTTCGAGGAACGGCGTGCCGGGGTCGATCAGCCGTTCCACGCGCTCGCGCGGCAGGATCTTGCCCTTTTTCAGATGGCGCGCGCGCGCGCTTTCCGGCCCGCCGACGCGCTGCACCCTGCGCAGTGCGTGCAACTCGTCCACCTTCTGGCGGTATTGGGTCTCGTTGGCCCGGAACTCTTCCGACGCGGTGTCCAGCAGCGATTTCAGCTTGGTCATGGGAGATCGGGGTACTTTCTGAGGGTGAAGGCAACCTTGGCCGCGCCTGGCTTTTCGAACGTATCCGGATCGACGATGCGCACATCGGCTTTGAAGACCAACGCGTCGCGCAGTCGTTGCTCGATTTTCTTCTTCAGCGCCGCGTCGCCGTCGGGGTTGCGGCCGGGCCCGCGTTCGACGATAATCTTCAGCGCCTTCTGCGTGGTGTGGCCCTCGAAATCGGCCACTACGCGCATGACGCCGTTGGTTTCCGGGACCATCTCGTTGACGATGCTGTTGATCGCGGAGGGGAACACGTTGGCTCCGCGGACGATCAGCATGTCGTCGGTGCGTCCAGTACAGCGAATCTTGGGACCCGTGCGCCCGCAGGCGCAGGTCGTGCCCAGAACCTCGATGAAATCGCCCGACCGGAACCGCATCAGCGGACTCGCGCGGCGGCCAATCGCGGTATAGATCATCTCGCCCTTGGCCCCGTCTTTCCAGGGAATGATCGCGCCGGTGTCAGGGTCGAGGAGTTCGGTGATGATGTAATCCATGTTGACCATGTGCATGCCCGACTGCTCCTCGCACTCGGCCCAATAGGTCACGCCCAGATCGGTGCCGCCGAGCATTTCGGTGCATTTGGCACCCCAGAGTTTCTCGATCTTGGCGCGGATCGCCGGAATGCCGCCGCCCGGCTCGCCGCCGACGATGACGCGCTCGACACCCAACTCGGTGGCCGGGATGCCCAGTATCTCTTCTGCCCTTTCGGCCAGGTGGACGACGAAATTGGGCGCGCCGACGATGCAGCGCGGGCGCGTGTCGGCGCAGGCGCGCAAAAGCCGGTCAGCGCCGCCGTCGGCGCCGACCGGCACGTCGATCGCACCCATATATTGCAGCCCCTGCATCACCGGGATGCCGCCCACAAACCCCTTGGCGAGCGAGAAGGCGTGAAGCACCATGTCGCCGGGCCGCACGCCGTTGGCGAAGAAGCAGCGGGCGGTCATCTCGTGCCACATCTCGGCATCGGACTCGGTCAGCGCCACGTAGGACGGGCTGCCGGTCGTGCCCGACGAGGCTTGCATCTGGATGATGTCGGCCATGGGCGCGGCGCGATGGCGGCCGAACGGCGGCTCGGCCGCCAGGCTTTCGCGAATCTCGGTCTTGTAGGTGAAAGGAAGCTTTTGCAAATCGTCGATGGTGCGAATCTCGTCGAAATCGACGCCGGCCTCGGCGAACTTGTCCTGGTAGAAGGGCGAGTTGGCCTTCAGATAGGTCATCTGCTCAAGCAGCCGCTCCTCCTGGATGCGGCGCACCTCATCGAGCGGCATGCCCTCGATCTCGTGCCAGAACCGGTCGTTGGCCTTCGCGCCGGCATCGGCCCGCCGGAAGCGCATTCCGTGTTGCATGCTCTCCTCCCTCTCGGGGCCGTGCGGTCAGTAGGACCGTGGCAGACCCATGACCTTCTCGCCGATGAAGCTGAGGCACAGTTCACGGTTCACCGGCGCGGTGCGCAGCAGGCGGACCAGAGGATAAAGCTCGTAGAGCCCGGTATCTTCCGTGAAACCCGACCCGCCATGCGCCTGAAGGGCGGCATCCACGGCTTCGATCCCCGCCTCGGCGGCCGCATATTTCGCCATGTTCGACGAAGCGCCGGCGGGAAGCCTGTTGTCGAATTCCCAGGCCGCGCGGCGGGTCATTAGGCTCGCCATCTCGACCGCTGTATGGGCCTTGGCCATCGGATGCTGCACGCCCTGATGGGCGCCGATCGGCTGGCCGAAGACGTTGCGCTCGCAGGCATAGGCAACGGCCTTGCTCAGCGCGAAGCGGCCGATGCCGCAGCAGAGTGCCGCCAGAATGATGCGTTCGGGGTTGAGGCTATCGAATAGGATCGAGAACCCCTCGTCCACCTCGCCCACCACATCCTCGGGGCCGAGATCCACCTCGTCGAAGAACAGCGTCCATTGTTCTTCCGGAAGCGGAATCGAGACCTTCACCCGCTGCATTTCTACGCCCTTCTTCTTCAGGTCCACGGCGAATAGCGTGAAGCCGTCGGTCTTGCGGGAGACCTCGGTGTGAGGTTTGGTGCGCGCCACCACGAGGCAGTAGTCGGAGACGTCGGCGCCGGTGATAAAGGTCTTTTCCCCCGTCAGCGCGAAACGGTTGCCCTTGCGCCTGGCGAGCGTCGTGGCCTTGATCGTGTTGGACCCGGCGCCCGGTTCGGTGATCGCGAAGCAGAACTGGATCTCGCCGCGGCACGCGGCCGGCAAGAGCTCCCTGCGGTGGAACTCGGTTCCGTGGCTGGCGATATGAGCCAGCGACATGGTCGGTCCGACCACCATCATCAGAAGCGGAATGCCGTGGTTCGCCGTGCCCTCCATGAACAGCGCCATCTCGGTCATGCCGAGACCGGCGCCGCCATATTCCTCGGGTACCATAATGCCCAGGAAGCCGTCCTCGGCGATCTGCTGAAACATCTCTTTGGGAAAGGCGTGCCGGCGGGCGTGATCCAGCCAGTAGGCGTTGTCGAATTTCTGCGCGAGCTGGGCGCCGTAATCGTAGATCTGGCGCTGCTCATCGTTGAGCGTGAAGTCCATTCCCGCACCTCCTGTCAGGCTTTGAAGGCCGGCGCGCGCCGGTTTTCGAACGCGTCCAGCCCTTCGGCCACGTCCTCGCTTCGTAGCGCACGCACGGCAGCGTCGCGCTCCAGCCGCATCTGCTGGTCGAGGCTCATGTCGGCGCCTTCGCGCGCCAGGCGCTTCATCTCGGCAATGCCGGGGCGTGAGCGGGTGGCGATCGTCAGGCAGTAGTCCAACGCCGCCTGGCGCAGCTCTTGGTCCGGTACGACGTAATTCACCAGTCCGGCCTGCTTCGCCTCTTCCGCCGTCAGCCAGCGGGCCGAGAACATCAGATCGAGCGCCCGGCGCAGGCCCATCAGCCGGGTCAGCCGCTGGCTGCCGCCCCAGCCGGGGATCAGCCCGAACTGCGCGTGCTGGTCGCCGAACTGAGCGCTTTCCGCGGCGAAACAGACATCGCAGGACAGCATCAGCTCGAGCCCGCCGGCCAGGCAAAGGCCCTGCACCGCGACGACCACGGGGAGGCAGCTCTGTTCCAGCCTGCGAAGCCCTTCCATCCCAAAGGCGATGAAGTGGTCCAGCGCCTGCGCATCGCTCATCTTGTCTTTCACCTCGGTCAGGTCGGCGCCGGTGCAGAAGTGCTTTCCCTGTGCGCAGATCAGGATCGAACGGATGTCGCGGTCGGCCTCAAAGCTTTCACGGCCCTTGGAGATACACTCATGGACCTCCAGCGACAGGCAGTTGAACTTGTCGGGGCGGGCGAGCTCGATAATGCCGACGCTGCCCTCGGCGCTGACATTGACGGGAACGCTCATTTCGCGCCTCCCTTGGCCTTCTCGTCGTATTGCAGCGCCATGCGGCCGACCTTCTCGCGCGCGATGACGAGCTTCTGGATTTGCGCGGTACCGTCGCCGATCTGCAGGCCCAAAACATCGTTGTAGCGCTGATGGTGAGGCAGGTCGGTGGTGTAGCCATAGTGGCCATGCAGGATCAGGCACTGATGGATGATCTCGCACGCGGTTTTCGGCACGTACCACTTGCACATCGCCGCCTCCTTGGTGTGCGGCAGGCCACGGTCGCGCAGATCGAGCGTGTAGTAGCAAAGCTGTCGCATCATGGTGAGCTGCGTTTCGGCCTCGGCCAGCGGGAAGCTGACCCCCTGATACTGCGCCAGCGGCGCACCGAAGGCTTCGCGTTCCTGCACATAGGTCCAGGTTTCGTCCACCGAGGCCTGCGCCGCGCCCAGACATTGCAGCCCAATCAGCGCTCGGGAATAGTCGAAGCCAGCCATGATCGTGCCGAAGGCACGGTCCTGCTCGGCCATCAGGCATTGCGAGGGGACGAATACGTCGTCAAAGAAGACCGAACCGCGCCCCACGGGCCTGGTACCGATATCGTCGAAATGCGTGCGGTTGATGCCCTTTTCATTCAGATCCACAAAGAACGCACTGACGCCCCGCGATCCGCCTTCGGGATCGCCGGTACGGGCAAAGACCACCGCCGCGTCTGCCTGCGCGGCAAAGCTCATCGACGTCTTCTCGCCGTTCAGCCGCCAGCCATTGCCGGATTTGGCGGCCCTGAGTTGCAGGTTCGCCGCATCCGATCCGCCGCGCGGCTCGGTCAATCCCAACCCTATCACCGCCTCACCCGCCGTGACGCGGGGCACCCATTCCTTGGCGATGTCGGGCAAGGCGTGCTTCGCGACCATGCCGCCCATCAGCGACCCCAGAAGCTGGATGTAGCTGACATTGAAATCGGCCCGCGCGATTTCCTCGACGATCAATCCGGCCGTGACGGAGCTCTCGCCCAACCCGCCGAACTCCTCGGGCAGATCGGCGCCGATCAGCCCAAGCGCCCCCATCTCCTTGATGAGCCCGCGATCCATCACGTGCTCGGTTGCCCGCTTCTGATAACTCTCGGCCAGCTTTTCACGTGCGAAACGCTGTGCTGTCTCTCGAAAGGCCTGCTGGTCATCTGTCGGTTGAAACTGCACGTGCGGACCCTCCCGAGCCTGTGAATCTCACTTCCCAAAAAACCTAACAAACGTTAGAATGCTTGGCAAGATGCAATGGGAGGGAACATGGATATGTCCGACAGGCGCGGAAGAACCTTCGAGAAATTGCTGTCCCCGATCCGGGCAGGCGTCCACGATCTGCGAAACCGGGTGATTATGGGCTCGATGCACACACGGCTTGAAACCGAGCCCAATGGTATCGAAAGACAGGTCGCGTTCTATCGTGAACGCGCGCACGGCGAAGCGGCACTCATCGTGACTGGCGGCTTTGCGCCCAACGCCGAAGGCATGTTCGATCCGGAAGGTCCGCGGCTCGACGATCCGCAGCAGGCGCTGGGCCTCAAGCTGATTTGCGATGCAGTCCATCAAGAAGGTAGCTTGATTTGCGCGCAGATCTGCCACGCGGGGCGTTATGCCAAGTTCGAGGGTTGCGTGGCTCCCTCGGCGATCCGGGCGCCGATCAACCGGTTTTCCCCGCGCGAGATGAGCCAGCAGGACATTTTGCGCACCGTAGACGATTTCGCCCGCGCAGCGCTCAACGCGCAGGCCGCCGGTTTCGATGGCGTGGAAATAATGGGGTCCGAAGGCTATCTGATCAACGAATTCACCGTGACCCATACCAACAAGCGCCAGGACGACTGGGGCGGCAGCGCCGATAACCGGCACCGATTCCCTGTCGAGATTGTCCGCGCGGTGCGCGACCGCTGCGGGCCGGGGTTCCTGATCATCTATCGTATTTCGGCGGCCGATCTCGTCGAGGGCGGCGCGCCCGCCGAGGAGATCGCCGCACTTGCCCGCAAGATCGAGGCCTCCGGCGCTGACATCCTGAACACCGGGATCGGCTGGCACGAGGCGCGCGTGCCGACGATCGCCTATCCGGTGCCGCGTGGCGCCTGGCGGAAGGCGGCGGCCAACGTGAAGGCGGCGGTGTCGATCCCGGTGGTAGCCTCGAACCGAATCAATACCCCCGAGGTCGCCGAGGACATCCTGGCCTCGGGAGATGCCGACATGGTCTCGATGGCGCGGCCCTTCCTCGCCGACCCGCATTTCGTGAAGAAGGTGCGCGAGGGTCGGGCCCATGAGATCAACACCTGCATCGCCTGCAATCAGGCATGCCTCGATTTCATCTTCTCGGACCGTCCGGCAAACTGCCTTGTCAATCCGCGCGCCGGCCGCGAGACGGAATTCCGTGATACGCCGAGCGAGACCCCGAAGAAGGTGGCGATCGTTGGCGGCGGGGCGGCGGGTATGGCCACGGCCGCCGAGGCCGCGCGGCTTGGGCACGCCATCACGCTTTTCGAGGCAGAGAACCGGCTGGGCGGGCAGCTCAACCTGGCACGTGTGGCCCCGGGCAAGCACGAGTTCGACGAAACGCTGCGTTATTACGCCGCTCTGATGGACAGGCACGGCGTCACCCTGCGGCTGGGCCTTCGCGCCACTGTCGACGATCTTGCCGGGTTCGACCATGTGGTGATCGCCTCAGGCGTGACCCCTCGCATTCCGGACATTCCGGGCATAGATCATCCCAAGGTCGCCACCTATGCCGAGATCCTCTGCGGCGCACGGGAGGCGGGACAGACCGTGGCCATCATGGGAGCCGGCGGGATCGGCCATGACGTGGCCGAATTCCTTGTCACCCATCCGGCTGAGGCCAACGAGAATGCGGCCTTTTTCGACACGTGGGGTGTGGACGGACAGTTCAGGAACGCCGGCGCGCTGGCGGGCGACCCACTGGCCGCGGTGCCTGCAAAGCGCAAAGTGGTGATGCTGCAGCGCAAGACAAGCAAGGTGGGACAGGGGCTTGGCATTTCGACCGGCTGGATCCTGCGCAACGCGTTACGCAAACACGGAGTCGAGACCTTAGCGGGCGTGGTTTACCAGCGTATCGACGATAGGGGGCTCCACGTCCTTTTGAACGGCGAGACAAAAGTTATCGCCGCCGATACGATCGTTCTCTGTACGGGACAGGAACCTGTACGGACTCTACACGAGGCGCTTGCGGCCCGTGGTATTCCCGCCTCGATGATCGGTGGTGCGGCCGAGGCGGCTGAACTCGATGCGCTGCGTGCGATCGATGAAGGAGTGCGCCTGGCCCAGTCTTTGTGAGAAATCAGGATCGAATAACTGGGAGAAGCATCATGGTGCCGGAGGTGGACCGAGCCAGGCAGGCGGATGTCTATTCGATGTTTCGCACGAGAGCGCGCGTGCAACAAGGGGTGCTTGCACTCGAGGACGGAGAAAAAAAGCTTAGCTACGGCACCCTTCTGGACCGTGTGGACCGTCTCGCGGCGGTGCTTCTGGCGCGGAGGGTAAAGACGGGAGACCGGGTGGTGATCCTGTCGCACAACCGCGGCGAGTACCTTGAACTGCAACTCGCGGCCGCGGCGATCGGAGCGATCATCGCCTGCCTGAACTGGAGGCTGGCCGCGCCCGAGCTCAAGCACTGCATCGACCTGGTCGAACCAGTTCTGGCCGTCGCCGAGCCAGAGCTGCGCGCGGCCTTGGACGCGGTCTCGCACCTGCCGGTTCTGGAAATTGGCCCCGATTGGGAGGCCGCACTGGCGGGAGCAGAGCCCGACCCGCGCATCGGCGCGCTGGTGAATGACGTGGAGGCGGGCCTGACCATTCTCTATACTTCCGGCACAACGGGGCTGCCCAAGGGCGCACTCATCAGTCATCGCGCCCATATCGCGCGTTCCATGGTTTTTGCGGCGCAGCTCGCGCTCCACCCGGATGACGCCTTCATCGCCTGGGCGCCGATGTTCCATATGGCATCGACCGACCATGCGCTCGCCACGATCTTGCGCGGTGGCCCCGTGGTGATGGTGGATGGGCTGCGGCCGGCAGTCATCAATGAGGCGCTGAGCCGCCACAAGGTCGGCTGGTTCATAATGATGCCCGGTGCGATCGAGGCCTTCATCGCGGAACGTCGCGCCAATCCTCTGCCGATCAGAGGCGTCAGGGTCTGCGGTGCTATGGCCGATCTGGTGCCACCGCATCAGATTGCAGAACTCACGTCGCTGGTCGGTGCTCCCTATCTCAACTCCTTCGGCGCGACCGAAACGGGGCTGCCGCCGGCCACGGCCGAGCTGATCCCGGTGGGCGTCGCGCCGAAACGTCTGTCGAAGCGCGTCAGCGCCTTCTGCGAGGTGCGGCTGGTCGATCTGGAGGGGCGCGAGGTGGCGGGCGGAACGCCCGGAGAAATGGCCGTGCGCGGCCCCACGCTGTTTTCCGGGTACTGGAATGCCGACGAGACCAACGCCCGCGACTTTCGCGGTGACTTTTTTCATATGGGCGATGTCTTCCGCCGCAATGCTGACGGCACCATCGACTTTGTGGATCGCGCCAAGTATCTCATCAAGTCGGGTGGGGAAAACGTCTATCCAGCCGAGATCGAGCAGGTGCTGCTGGCGCATCCGCAGGTGATCGACGCCGCCGTGGTGAAGGCCACGGACCTGCGCTGGGGCGAACGCCCGGTGGCCTTCGCGGCACGGCACGCCGGCGGCCCTGACGCCGACGAGCTGATGCGGCTTTGCGGCGAGCAACTGGCCGGCTACAAGCGGCCGCGCGAGATCCGCTTCATCGCTTGCGAAGACTTCCCGCGCTCGACCAGCGGCAAGATCCAGCGCCACGTCCTGGAAACCTGGATCGAGCGCGAAGCCAACTGAGCCTGCCTCGACTGCGCCTATCCGCTGACACCCGTCCGTCCGAACAGCGCCATCAGCGTACCGGTCATCGTGGCGACCGGCTTCTCCGTCCCGCCCTTCAGCGCATGGGCGCGCGCCTCACAGATGGTGAGGGTGCGACCGGGCTTGACCACCTCGGCCTGGAAGCGGAAGCGCTCGCCGTCGGCTGGGTTGAGGAGGTTGATTTTGAACTCCACGGTCAGCACCGCCGCTTCGGCCGGCATCAGCGAGAAGGCGGCGTAGCCGCAAGCGCTGTCGAGCGCTGTCGAGACGATGCCGGCGTGAACGAAGCCGTGCTGCTGGGTCAGCGCGTCGCTGTGCGCCATCTCCAAAACGATGCGCCCAGGCGACAGGTCGGCAATGGTGATACCCAGCGTGTGCATCACCTTTTGGCGTCCGAAACTGTCGCGCACGCGTGCATCGAAATCGGCGTTCTTCGGCTCGAAACCGGGCATGGCCTGTCTGCTCCTCGTCGGGGATCGATGACCAGTCTTAGGCGGGTTTCGAGTCCCTGATCTTGGAAGAAACGGCCAGAGGCCCGCGCGCCGGCAAGGCGGCGGAGCACGCCCGGTGGGGCGCCGGCGAAGGCGCGGCAGGCGGCCGACATGTGCGACTGGTCGTAGTAGCCTGCATCGAGCGCCAGTTCGCTTAACGCCTGATCGCGCGCCGCAAGCCCGTCCAGTACGGTCCGGAAACGCCGGATGACGGTGAGCCGCCGTCCCGACGTGCCGGTGGCCGCGCGGACGCGACGCCGCTCACTTCGCGCGCTGGTAAGGGCGAAGTGGCTGCCGGAGAAGGTCAGGTCGCAGGCAAGCTGGTCGAGTGCCGCCACAAGCGGCGCCCAGGCCTCACCGTTCCTCGCCATCGCCAGAAGGGCGCGGGTCAGCGCGTCCAGATTCCTTTCGGAGGGGAGAAGGCGGGGCGCGGCGTCGAGGCGCATTCCGGCGATCGCGCCCTCGAAGGGCGCGCTGCGCGGGCTGAAGGCCGGGCGGGGCGGGGCAAGGTCGAGGCGCAGGCGGTGGCGGCGATCGGCCCCGGCGCGCAGCGTCAGGGAAAGCGTAAAGAGATCGGTGGCAAAGCGACCGGTGCCGGGGCCCGACAAGAGGCCGCAATCGCGGAAGATGAAGAAATGGTCGATCGGGGCGGGGGCTCCGGCAGGCGGCGCGAGCTCGAGATAAAGCGGCGCGGGGGCCGCCTTATCCGACGAAGGCATGCCTGTTCTCAGCCACAAAGTCGCGGAAGCGGCGCGCCGGCCGGCCGAGCACCTCGCTGACCGTGGTCTCGATGCCGGCGAGGTAGCCCTTGGCTGCGAGCAAGGCCAACTCCACTATGGCGGCGGTGACGTTGGGGTGCATGCCGTTCGCAATCATGTGCGCCTCGGCCTGGTTCGGCGGCAAGGAGGCGCATGTCACCGCGCGGCCTGTCGCCTCGCTGAGGAGAGAGGCGATCTCCTCGCCGGTCAACGCCTCTGCACCCGTCAGGCCATAGGCCCTGCCAGCATGGCCCGCGCCAAGCAGCGCCTCGACCACCACATCGGCGATGTCACGGGCATCGACCCACGCCACCGGCCCGCCCAGATCGTCGTAATAGACGCCATCGGAGACAATGTTTTCAGCCTGCCACAGGAGGTTTTGCATGAAATAGGTGGGCTGAACCAGGGTCTAGTCCATGCCGCTGTCCTTCAGCAGTTCCTGGCTTTCGGAATGCCACATGCCGAAGGTGAGCCGCGCCCTGGGCGAGGCACCGAGTCCGGTGGACATGACCACATGGCGCACGCCCGCCGCCCTGGCCGCGGCGATGGCATTGGCCTTCCAGCGGCGCATGTCCTGATGCGGTGGCGTCACGAGATAGGCCTTCTCCGCTCCTTGGCAGGCGCGTTCCAAAGCGTCGCGGTCGTCGAAATCCGCCACAGCGGTGTCGCAGCCCTTCGCCACCAGCGCCGCGGCCTTCGAAGGCTGGCCGGTGACGGCACGCAGCTTAGGGCCCCTGGCGAGAAGCGCTTCCACCAGTGGCGCGCCGGTGGTGCCCGTGGCTCCGAAGACCGTGATCATGGTTTGTCCTTTCTCACGGCCGCGATGGCCTTCATCGTTTCGGGATTGCTGATCGAGGACAGGTCGCCCGGATCCTCGCCCAGGAAGGCGGCGCGCACGATCCGGCGCATCGTCTTCATGTTGCGGGTCTTGGGCAGCGCCTCGACGAAATGGATCTCGCTCGGGCGGAAGGGTCTCGAAACCACCTCGCCGACGCGTTCCTTGAGCTGCTCGACAAGGCTGTCATCGGGCGTGACGCCGGGCGCCGTGACGCAGATGCAAACCACCGTTGTACCCTTTATGGGGTCGGGCACGGGTATCGCCGCTGCATCCAGAACTTTCCCGGTTTCGGTCAGCGCCGCCTCGATCTCCGGTGGCCCGATGCGCTTGCCGGCAATGTTCAGCGTGTCGTCGGAACGGCCGAGGATAAACCAGGTGCCGTCCGGGTCGCGCCGCGCCCAGTCCCCATGGCGCCAGATGCCGGGAAACGTGGACCAATAGGTGTCGAGATAACGCTTTTTGTCGCCCCAGATCGTCGGCGTAAGCCCCATCGGCGGCCGGGGGACGACCAATTCGCCGACCTCGCCCGGCGCAGCCTCGCTGCCGTCCGCACGCAGCACCTTGGCACCGACGCCCAGCGCCTGACCCGAAAAGCCACCCGGCTTCACCTCGTGCAATACGGTCGAGGTAAGAATTGCGCCGAAGAGCTCGGTTCCACCCGAAATGTTGAGCGGTACCGCATGGTGCCGGCAGATATACTCCAGGTGCCAAAGCCAGGCATCGTCGGTCCAGGGCTCTCCGGTCGAGGCGACGATACGCAGTGCGGAAAGATCGTGCCCCCGCAGCAACGCGGGATCCTGCGTCATGAACTGCCGCACCAGCGTCGGTGCAACACCCATATGAGTAACTTTGTTCTCGGCGGCCAGCCGCAGTAGGCGGAAGGGATCGCCCGGCATCGAGGGCGCTCCTTCGGCGAGCACCAATGTGGCGCCCGCAAGCAGCACCGAAATCAGCGTGAGGGGCCCCATCACCCAACCCATGTCCGTCATCCAAACATGCCGATCATCGGGCTTTAGATCGAGACACAGCAGAAAATCGGCCGTGGCCTTGCCCTGTACGCCCAAATGCGTGTGAACCACTCCCTTGGGCTTGCCGGTGGTGCCCGAGGTGTAGGCGATGAGCAGCGGTGCGGCGGTCTCTACCGGATGCGCCGGCCGCATCGCGTCGGCCTTACCGACGGTTTCCTGCCAGTCGAGATCGCGGGCCGGATCGGCCACTGGGCCGCCGAAGCGCCGCAGGCTGAATATGGTATGCACCGAGGGCACCTCCGCCAGGGCCTCGGCCAGGGTGGCCTCCATCCAGATCGGCTTGCCCCGCCGGGGCGTCGCATCCGCAGTCAGCACGGCCACGGCACGGGCATCGTTCAGGCGGGTGACGATGGCATGCGGCGCAAACCCGGAAAACAGCGGGACCGCGACGGCGCCCAGCCGCGCGATGCCCAGAAGCGCTGCCTCTATTTCGGGGATCATCGGCATGTAGATGCCGACGCCCTGGCTGGGCTTCACTCCACGCGCCGAGAGGGCGGAAGCAACGCGCGCGGCTTCCTCGGCAAGCCGGGAATAGCTCCACTGCTGGCGGCTGCCGTCTTCGCCCACCCAGTCGATCGCGGTCTTGTCGCCGAGCCCCTTCTCGATGTGCGCGTCGAGACAGGTTTCGGTAAGATTCAGCGCGCCGCCGATTCCCCAGCGGATGTTCTCCGGGCCGTCGCCGATCTCGCGCAGACGGTCGTACGGGCGGGCGAACCGAATGCGAGCGAGGTCGAGAACTTGCGCCCAGAACCAATCCGGGTCACTGTCTGCGCGTTCGACCAATTCCTCGTAATTCGCGACGCCACAACGGTCCATGAATGCCGCGAGCGTACTTGTTTCCTTGATGGTTTGGTCGGCCTCGAACATCACGGTTCTTCTGACCTAAAAAAGGGGCCGCACTGAATGCCGCCAGGTGGGGAGGAAACCTTGACATCGTTTGGAACCGGAAAGCACCGCGCAGCCTGTCAACCGTGCATTGACAGCCCGCCCGATACGGAAATGACCTGTCCGGTTATGAATCCGGCATCGTCCGAGGCGAGGAAACACACAATCCCGGGATAGTCCGTCGGCTGGGCGAGACGTTTCATGGGGATCGCCCGTCTAAGGCCTTCCGCAATCTTCTCTCCGGCTTCGCCCTTGGCGACTTCTGCGAACAGCGGGGTGTCTGTCGGGCCGGGCGCGACCGCGTTGAGCTGAATGCCCTTGCGGGCCAGTTCCCGCGCGACGGTCTTGGTAAAGGAAATGATGCCGCCTTTGCAGGCCGAATAGACCGCCTCGCCCGAAGAGCCGACGCGGCCCGCATCCGAACTGATGTTCACGACGCGGCCGGAGCCATTCCTTACCATGCCCGGCAGAACAGCATGATGCATGTGAAGAGGGCCGTAGAGGTTGATGTCTATGATCTTCTTCCACAGGTCAAGATCGGTCTCGAGGAATGGCTTGATCTCATCCCATCCGGCATTGTTAACGAGAACGTCGATGGGCCCGCCGGCCTCGAACTCGGCCACTGCGGCGTCCACAGCCTTGCGGTCGGTGATGTCGACGGTGTATGCACGCGCCTTGCCGCCTGCATCTTCGATCGTTCCGACGGTTTGCCGGGCGCCTTGTTCATTGAGGTCGAAAACCGCAACCTCGGCTCCTTCCTCGGCGAAGCGGGTAGAGATCGCACGCCCGATTCCGCTTCCACCACCCGTTACGATTACTCGCTTGCCTTTCAGTCCGCGCATTCCCGTTTCTCCTTTTGCCGGCCTCGCATGCATCCTGGAATGATCGCGCATTCTAACGCTTGTTCGAATTACCTCAACTGATAAACTGATGTCCAGCGTCGAAAGAGAGATCCATGGAAGAAATCCTCCCCCACAGCCCCGGCGACGAGCCGTACGGGAAGTCGGTGAAGACGCGTCGTGCGATCCTCCTGGCGGCGGCGCAGCTGTTTAGCAAGGAGGGATACAACGCGACCACAATGCGGCGGATCGCCGAGGTGGCGAACCTGGAAGCCGGCAGCATCTATTACCATTTCAAGTCGAAGGATCAGATCCTGGACGAGGTCCTCGATATTGGGGTTAGACAACTCTACGAGCAGATTCGCAGGATTGTTGAACAGGCGCGGGCGGAAGATGACCCATTCCGCAAAACGTTCGCGCTGCTTGTCGACACTCACCTTTGTTTCCTTCTGAAACAAAGTGATTTCACTGCGGCGAATATCAGGAACTTCCCGATGCTGTCGGACAAGCGCCGCAGCGCGCATCGACCCTTGCGAGAGGCCTACGCGCAGCTCTGGCGATCATTCTTGCAGCACCATCAGGACGCCGGCGATCTGCGTGGTGACATCTCGGTCACCCTGGTCAGCCAGTTCATCCTCGGGGCTATGAACTGGACAGCGGAATGGTACGACAGCGAACGTTATCCGGTCGGTCTGCTGTCGGAACGCTTGTCGAAACTGCTGCTCGACGGCATGTTCACCAAACGTGGCGGAACGGTCAGAAAATCGGTCGAACCTATTGACCTGGCAGAGGAACTCGAAGCAGCGGGGAAGGCCGAACGAACCCGCCATCAAATCCTCCGCACGGCCGCGCGAATCTTGCGAGAGAGCGGGTACAAGGCAGCAACAATGCGCCGGGTCGCATCGGAAGCAGGCCTTGAGGCAGGCAGCGTCTATTACCATTTCGGCTCAAAGGAGGAAATTCTCGACGAGGTGCTCGACCTGGGCCTGCGTGATCTCTTGAACGGCGTCAGCCATGCGACCGCCATATGGCCGAACAAGGAAGATCATAGAAACCGCATCGCGACGGCAATCGCGACGCACATGACATATTTGTTCCGTGCCAGCGAGTTTACCTCCGCCAACATCCGCATCTATGGCATGCTGCCGGAAGGAATACGCTCGCGCCACCGGCCTGTTCGACACCAGTACGCGAAGGTCTGGGATCAGCTGTTGCGCGAGGCGCAGACGGCGGGAGCCTTGCGCTCAGACATCAAGGTGGTTCCGCTACGGCAGGCCATGCTGGGCGCGCTGAATTGGACGGTCGAATGGTTCGATCCCGGCAAGGGCGACCAGCACGGATATTATACGCTTTCAGCTTTCGCGGATCTGCTCATCAAAATGCTACTTGACGGTGTTTCGGCCGACGGCTCAGCCCCGAAGATCACGTAATCGGGGCGCGACGAGAAGCAGGCTTCAGACCATCAGAAAATGATACAACCCTTCGGCTACCGGCCGGGAGTCGTCATCCTGCCAACAGACCGCCCGCACGCTTGCCATGCGCTTGCCCTTGCGCTTCACGGTGGCCTTGGTGATGAGGGGCCCTTTGACCGCCGGGCGCAAATAGTCAACCGTCAGATTGATCGGTTTGGATAGCTGCAGATCGGGACCATGGCTTACGCTGATCGCGGCGACCGCCTCCATGAAGCTCGCGATGATTCCGCCATGGTAGTATTCCATGATCGGATTTCCGATCAGTCGCTCGGCGAACGGCATCGTCGCGGCCGCATGCGTTTTATAAAGCTCGGTGACCGTGAAGTCGAGAAACTGAAAGAACGGTACTTTCCTGAGCTGATGAGTTGCAAGATCTGGCGTCATTTGGAGGACCTGCTTTGCGTCATCGCATCGAAAATGCTGACCTCGCCCCGTGTCAGCGCAAAACTGGCGGCGCCACGGGCCACTTCGGGCTGATCCGGATCATCGAACCAGATCCTGCCCGAATTGAACGCGATATGCCGGGTCTGCCGAATGCATTCTGCGCGCACCATGACGTCGGCCCGCGATTTCGCCGGGCGCAGATAGTCGACGCGAAGGTCGAGTGTCGCCATACTGCTGATCCCGTCGATGGCCACGAAATTGGCTAGTCCGAACACGCTGTCGAGGAGGGCCGTCAATACCCCGCCATGCAGCAGGGTTTTGTCCTCGTCGGCGCAGAAGGAGGGGTTGAACGGCATCCTGACCAGAACGCCATCGATCGCCACCTTTTCTATCTTCAGGTTCATCTCGGTAATCAGACCACGTCCGCGATGGTTCCACATCCTGGCGATCTGATTAAGTTTCGTCTGGTCTGAGCGGGTCATCTGCAGGGCCGATCTGTCAGTCGCCAAAGAACGCCGGTTTTCGTTTCTCGAGGAACGCGGCAAGAGCTTCGTGATGGTCCTTGGTCTGGTGCATCAGTGCCTGGTACGCGGCGGCGGTATTCAGGAAATCCGGCAGATCCATGCGTTCGGCATTGCGCATCAGCCGCTTGGCGACGCGAACCGCGCGGGGCGGCTTGGCGGCAATCACCGCCGCACGCTCCCGCGCCCGCGCTATCAGATCGCCATGCGGCACCACCTCAAGCACCATTCCTAGTTCCAGCGCCTCCTCGGCCCCGATCGTCCGCCCGGTGAACGTCAGTTCGGCCGCTTTCTGGTGACCGAGCCGCCGCAGGAGGAACCAGGTACCGGCGTCGCCAGGAATGATTCCGAGGTTCAAGAACACCTCGCCGAATTTCGCCTTCTCCGACGCGATGCGCATGTCGCACATCATCGTCAGGTCGCAGCCCGCGCCCACGGCCGGGCCGTTGACAGCCGCGATCGTAGGTATGTCGAGATTGTAGAGCGCGAGCGGTATCCGCTGAATGCCGGTGATGTAACTGTCCGCCGCGGCCAGCGGATTCTTGCGGAACACGCTTTCGGGGTCCGACATTTCCTTGATGTCGCCGCCGGCGCAGAAGGCCGGGTCCGCGCCGGTCAGGATCATGACGCTCACCCCGGGATCGCGCTGAGCCTGGTCGAACGCGTCGAGCAGCCCCGCGATCATCTCGTTGCCGGTGACGGGATTGCGCCTGTCGGGGTCGTTGAGCGTCACCGTTGCGATGCGATCGGCAATCTCGAGCAGGACGACGGGTTCACTCATTCTTTCCGTCCCCCCGCTGCCGCTCCTGGAACATGTCAGGATGGATCATGTCGCGGGCGTCGTGGCCCATGTGCAGGGTTTCTCCCCCGTCCACATACACATCCTCGCCGGTAATGAAGGAACCGAGCAGGGAGGCAAGAAAAATGATCGTCCCTGCGACGTCTTCCGCCGCGCCCATGCGGCCAAGAACTGACCGGTTTAGTTCGTGCCATTTTTCCGGCGGTATCGGGTAGCGGCCGAGCGCCTCTGTCTTGATCGTACCGGGAGCGACGCAGTTCAGGCGGATGCCGTATTCACCCCATTCGGCGGCGAGCGTCTTCATCAAGCCTGTGACGCCTGCGCGCGCGGCAACGGTATGGGCGAAGCCTGTCAGTGCGGTGCGGGCCGAGATTGCGGTTACGAATACGATCGAGCCGCCATTCTCGAACATGAAATGGTCGGCGGCGGCTCGCGTCATCTGCCACGAGCCGATCAGATTATTGCGGATAACCGCCTCGAACCCTTTATTGGTGATATCGCGGGCGGCGGCGATATACTGACCGCCGGCATTGTTCACAAGCACATCGAGCCGACCGTAGTGGTGCTTGATCTTCAGCATCGCCGCCTCGACGCTCTTCTCGTCGCGGGTGTCGCCCGGCACGACGAAGGCTTCGCCGCCCATAGCGCGGATCATCTCGGCGGTTTCCTGAAGCGGCGCCTCGCGACGCGCGAAAAGCGCCAGTCTGGCCCCGCAGGAAGCCATTTCGATTGCTGTGGCGCGGCCCATGCCGGAACCCGAGCCGGTCACGAGAGCCACCTGGCCTGCCATGAGGTCGGGGGCGTAACGGCTCTGCACTTGTTTTTCTGCCATGCACCAGGCCTCAGTTCTTCAGAAGTTCGCCGGAGATGATGAGCTTGCGCACCTCCTGCGTGCCCGCACCCACCTCGAGCACCCGCCCCGTCCGATAGAGGCGGTTGACCTCGGTATCGCGCATATAGCCCGATCCGCCGTGAATCTGCACCGCGCGATCCAGCACGAAGGAGGTCGCTGCCGCAGCCTTGAAGATAGCCGCGGCCGTCAGCTTGTGGATCTCGCCGCGCCCGCCTTCGCCTTCTTCCAGACCCTCGCACATGGCGGCAGTGCGCAGCGACAGGCTGCGCGCGGCCTCGATCGCGGTATACATCTCGGCCAGCATGGCCTGCACCATCTGGAAACTGGCGATCGGCTTGCCGAACTGCTGGCGCGTCTTGGCATAGTCGATCGAGATCTCCAGCGCCCGGCGCGCGATGCCGATGGCGTTGAAGCAGACAATGGCGCGTTCAAGATCGAGCCCCGACATGGTCACCGCCACACCGCCGTCCAGCCTGCCAACCACGTTCCTCGCCGGTACGCGGCAGTCTTCGAACACCAGCTCGCCCGTGGGCGAGCCGCGGAACCCCATCTTGTTGAGCTTCTGCGCCACCTTGAAGCCCGGTGTGTCGGTCTCGACGATGAAGGCAGAGATACCCTTGGCGCCCTTTTCGGGCGAGGTCTTGGCATAGACCAGCACGATATCGGCGATCGGGCCGTTGGTGATAAAGATCTTGGAGCCGTTGAGCACGTAGTGGTCGCCGTCCTTCCGGGCGGTCGTCCGCATCGAACCGAGCGCATCCGATCCCGCGCCCGGTTCCGTCAGGCCAAGGGCGCCGATCAGCGAACCGTTGCAGAGGCCCGGCAGATACTTCCGCCGCAGATCGTCATTGGCGTTGCGGTAGATGTTGTTGAGGCACAAATTGTCGTGGGCCACCTGGCTCAGCCCGATCGCCGCCGAGGCGCGCGACAATTCCTCGGTGATGATGCACGCCGAGGTGAAGTCGAGCCCTGCGCCGCCATATTCCGGCGAGACGTTCAGCCCCAGATAGCCCATCTCGCCCAGCTTGGGAAAGATGGAGGGCGACAGGTCGTCGGTGTCGTCCATTTCGGCGTTCAGGTGGTGAAACTCGGAAAAGAAGAACTTGCTTGCCTGATCGGCCAGCGCCTGCTGCTCTTCTGTCAGGTAATGGGTCGGCAGGTCGGGGATGTCGCGCAATGGCTCGTTCATAGCTGGTGTCCTCGCTTAGGCGCGCAGCAGTTCTTCGGCAATGATAATTTTTCGCACCTCGCTGGTGCCTGCACCGATTTCCAGTAGCTTGTTGGCGCGGTAGAGCCGGTTGATCTCGGTATCCTGCATGTAGCCCGAGCCGCCATGGATATGGCACGCTTCGGTCACCGCCTTGTTGAAAGCTTCGCCAGCGTAAAGGCAGGCGGCGGCGGTGAGCTTATGGATCTCGCCGCGTCCGCCGCCCCCCCTGGGTAGACCGACGCAAGCCGCGAGCGCCCGATAGCCGAAGGCGCGTGCGGTTTCGACCTCGATGTAGATTTCCGCGAGCTTCGACTGCACCATCTGGAAGCTGGCGATCGGCTTGCCGAACTGTTCGCGGATCCTGGCGTAATCGAGCGCCAGCTCCAGAGCCCTTTCGGCCATCCCCACGCAAACCGAAGCGACCATCGCGCGCTCCAGGTCGAGCCCACTCATCACCACCGAAACGCCGCTGTTCTCGGCCCCGATCATGGCCGAGGCGGGCACGCGGCAATCCTCGAACACAAGCTCGCCTGTCGGTGAGCCGCGGAAGCCCATCTTGTCGAGCTTCTGCGCCACCTTGAATCCGGGATTGTCGGTCTCCAGGATGAAAGCCGAGATGCCTTTGGCGCCCTTCGCCTTGTCGGTTTTTGCGTAAACCAGGATGACATCCGCGATCGGGCCGTTGGTGATGTAGATCTTCGAGCCGTTGATCACATAATCATTGCCGTCGCGCACGGCGCTGGTGGCCATCGAGCCCAGCGCGTCCGAACCCGCGCCGGGCTCGGTCAGCCCAAGTGCGCCGACCAGCTCGCCCGAGCACAGGCCGGGAACGTATTTCCGCACCTGCTCTTCCGAGCCGTTCCTGAGGATATTGTTAAGGCACAAGTTGTCGTGCGCGCCGTGCGAAAGTCCGACTGCCGGGTTCCATTTCGAGATGGTCTCTGACACCAGGGCCTGGGTAAATTCATTCTGGCCGCTGCCGCCCAGCCCCTCGGGCGCAGTAATGCCGAGCAGCCCGATCTCGCCCATCTGCCGAAACAAATCCTCGGGCCACCATTCTTCCGCATCCATTTTGCCTTGCAAAGGATGAAGAATCTCGCGCGCAACCCGATCCACGTGATCCACGATCTGCCGTTGTTCGGGCGTCAGCGAATAGTTGGCCTTTATGGCCGCGAGCGCGGCCATGCCTGGCCCGGCCTGGACGTTCATCTTTGATCCTCCCGATGGCTGCGCAACTTGCCTATTGATCAAATCAAACATATGTTAGAAAACGTTTCAAGCGGTGTCGAGCTGCGTGTGTCTTTTTTGGGCATGCGCTTGGGAGGAAAGACGGAAGCTCGCCATCGGCGTCCACCCGAATGGACGGGACGACAGGGAGGTTGCGATGACTGGGCGAGCTGTGCGCATCGGCTGCGCCTCGGGGTTCTGGGGCGACACGCCTGAGGCGGTAGGCCAACTGGTGACGAAGGGCGGCATCGACTATCTGGTCTTCGACTATCTTGCCGAGATCACGATGTCGCTGCTTGCGCGGGCGCGGGCGAAGTCGCCGGAAGCGGGCTATGCCCCCGACTTTGTCCAGGCACTTGCGCCTTTTTTGCCAGAGCTCAAGCGCAAGGGGATCAAGGTTGTCGCGAATGCCGGCGGGGTCAATCCGCGTGGCTGCCGCGAGGCGCTGGCCAGGGTGGCCGAGGCGGCGGGCATCGACATTTCGATCGGCGTGGTGCTGGGTGATGATCTGCTGGGCCGCGCGGACGAGATCCGCGCCCGCGGCGCGACCGAGATGTTTTCGGGCGCGCCTTTCCCGGCCAAGCCGATGAGCATGAACGCCTATCTCGGCGCGCGACCGATTGCGGCCGCCCTCGATGCGGGTGCCGATATCGTGGTGACCGGCCGCTGCGCTGACAGTGCGGTGGCGCTTGGGCCGCTGATGCATGAGTTCGGCTGGGGCGACGAGGACTGGGACCGGCTCTCCCAGGGCTCGCTTGCGGGCCATCTGATCGAATGCGGCCCGCAGGGCACGGGCGGCAATTTCACCGATTGGCGGGAGGTGCCGGGCTAGGACGATATGGGAATGCCGATCGTCGAAGTGTCGGAAGACGGCAGCTTCATCATGACCAAGACGCCGGATACCGGCGGGCTGGTGGTGCCGGCCTCGGTCGGCGAGCAGATGCTCTACGAGATCGGCGATCCGCAGCGCTACGTCCTGCCCGACGTGATCTGCGACTGGTCGCAGGTGACACTGGAGCAGGTGGGGCTCGACCGGGTGATGGTGAAGGGCGCGCGGGGGCTGGGACGAACCGACAGCTACAAGGTGTCGGCCACCCATGCCGACGGCTGGCGGGCGATCACCACGCTGACCCTGGCCGCGATCGACGCGCCTGCCAAGGCCGAACGTGTGGCCGAGGCCATCCTGACCCGCTGCCGCCGCATTTTCCGCGGCCGCAACCTCGGTGATTTCCGGCAGGTCAGCGTGGAGGTGCTGGGCGCCGAGGCCGCCTATGGCGCCAACGCCCGCGCCCAGACCCGCGAGGTGGTGCTGAAGATCGGCGTGACCCATGATGACCGCGATGCGCTGAACATCTTCGCCGGAGAGATCGCGCCGATGGCGGTCTCCTCCGCGCAGGGGCTGACGGGTTTCTTCGCCGGTCGGCCAAAGGTGCAGCCGGTGGTCCGCCTCTTCTCCTTCCTGCAGGATAAGGCCGACACCCCGGTCGCGGTCGAGGTCGACGGCAAAGACGTGCACGTCACCATTGCGGCCGAGGCGGTGCGACTTGATGCGTCCTCCGCGGCGGCGGTGGAAGGCCGCGAGGCCGGTCCCGGCGCGGTGAAGGTGCGCCTGGTCGATCTGGCCTGGGGCCGCTCTGGCGACAAGGGGGACATCGCCAATATCGGTATTCTCGCCCGCAAGCCCGAGTATTTGCCCTATATCCGCTCGGCGCTGACCGAAGAGACCGTGAAGGACTACTTTGCGCATCTCTGCAATGGACCGGTCGAACGCTTCGACCTGCCTGGCATTCATGCGCTGAACTTCCTGCTGCACGACTCCCTCGGCGGCGGCGGCATCGCTTCCGTCCGCATCGATCCCCAGGGCAAGGGCTTCGCACAGATGCTCCTCGATATCGAAATACCTGTGCCGGCCGATATGGCCGCGCGCGACGGGCTGAACGCCTCGAACCCCAGCTGAGATGACAAGTCCATGACCATTTCAAAACTGCTGGTCGCCAACCGGGGCGAGATCGCGGCGCGCGTCCTGCGCACCGCCAAGGCACGCGGCCTCGCGACCGCCGTGCTGCGTCATGCATCCGAGCAGGAAGGGCCAGCCCATGCCATCGCGGATGAGGTTGTGACCATCGATGGGCCCACGCCCGTGGCCGCCTATCTCGACATCCCGCAGATTGTCGAGCTGGCAAAACGGATCGGCGCGGACGCGGTGCATCCCGGCTACGGCTTTCTCTCGGAAAACGCCGCCTTCGTGGCCGCGCTGGAAAAAACGGAAGTGACCTTTGTCGGCCCGACCTCCGATGTCATCGACCTGATGGGCGACAAGGTACGCGCACGGGCCTTTGTCGAGGAGCGCGGATTTCCCGTCGCCCCGTCGGCCGTCGAGGATGACGGCCCCGCGACCTTTATCGAACGCGCCCGTGCCGTGGGCTATCCGCTGCTGATCAAGCCTTCGGCAGGCGGCGGCGGCAAAGGAATGCGCGTGGTGCGCGAGGATGCCGCGCTGGAGGCGGAGATCGAGACCGCACGGCGCGAGGGCAAGCGCTATTTCGGAGATGGCCGGCTGTTTGTCGAACGGTATATCGAACGCCCGCGCCATATCGAGGTGCAGGTGATGGGGGACGGGAAGGGCAACGTGGTCCACTTCTGGGAGCGCGAATGCTCGATCCAGCGCCGATTCCAGAAGATCATCGAGGAAACGCCGTCTCCGGCGCTTTCGCGCGAACAACGCCTGGACATCTGCGAAACCGCCACCGGGATTGCCCGCGCCGTCAACTACCGCGGTGCCGGGACGGTCGAGTTCATCTATGCTCAGGACGGTGCCTTCTATTTCCTGGAAATGAACACCCGCCTTCAGGTCGAACATCCCGTGACCGAGATGGTGACGGGCTTCGACCTGGTCGCCGAGCAGCTACGCATTGCGGCGGGAGAGGGGCTGAGCGCCGCCCAGGCCGACATTCCGCAGGCGGGCCACTCGATCGAGCTGCGCATCTGCGCCGAGGATGCAACGGCCGATTTCCGCCCCTCGATCGGTAATATCCTGCTGCTGGAAGAACCACGGGGCGAGGGGGTTCGTGTGGACAGCGGCATCCTGGAAGGCGGTAAGGTGACGACCGATTTCGACCCGATGCTGTCCAAGCTGATCGTGCATGGATCGGATCGTGCGCAGGCCATCGCCCGTGCACGTCACGCGGTGCAGAACTACGTGATCCTCGGTGTGACGACCAACACCGGCTATCTGGATGCGATCCTGGCCCATCCTGATTTCGCGTCGAGCGACGTCTCGACCGGTTTCCTGGCCGAGCAGGCGGATGCATTGACCGCGCCGGGCGAGAATGTGGACGACCTACTGATGGCGGTCGCGGCCCTGTCGGACGAAAGACTGTTGGCCGAAGTGATGCAGATATCGGTTATGCACCGCAAGATGGGTGGTTGGAGAAACTGATGCGGAGGATATTTCAGATCGGCGGTGAAAAGACCGAATGCTGGCTCGCCCATGACGGCAGCCGGTTTGTACTGAATAGCCCCAAGGGCGTGCTGCCCTGCCGATTGGATCCGACGACTTCGCCGGGCGGTTTTGTCTTGCGGGCGAGGGGCCTTGTCCGCGACGTCCGTCTAGCCGCTGGCCCCGAGGCGATATTTGTGCACATGGATGGTCGTACCTACGAAGTCGGGCGGGTCGATCCCGCCGAGCGTCTTGCCGGAGGCGATGGCGGCGCGAGCGACGATCGGCTTGTGGCGCCGATGCCGGGGGTCGTCGTCTCGGTGGCGGTCAAACCGGGAGACATCGTTGCCGCCGGCCAGCCGCTTCTGGTCATCGAAAGCATGAAGCTTGAAACCGCCCTTGCCGCGCCGCGCGACGGTGTGGTTGCCGAAATCCCGTTTGCCGCGGGCGACAGTTTCGGGCTGAAGGACGTCCTTGCCCAGCTGGCTCCGGAGGAGGACTGACCATGCGCCGGATCGAAAGCCAGATCGACACGAACGCCCCCGACTACAAGGCAAACTTCGCCGCCATGTCCGAACGGCTGAAGGAGTTTCACGCCCGCCAGCACGCGGCGCGTTTCGAGCGGCCCCAACGGGACATCGACCGCCTGGCACGCCAGAACAAACTGGGCGTGCGCGAGCGGCTGAAGCTGCTGCTAGACCCCGGCACGCCGTTCCTGGAGTTTTCCACCCTCGCCGCATGTCGCGAATATGGCGGCGCGGTGCCCGGTGCCGCCGTGGTGACGGGCATCGGTATCGTACAAGGGCGCGAAGTCGCCATTCATGCCAACGATGCCAGCGTCAAGGGCGGGGCCTGGTATCCGCTGACCGTGAAGAAGATCGTGCGGCTTCTGGATGTCGCGCTGGAGAACCGCTTGCCGGTCATCCACATCTGCGACAGCGCCGGCGGCTTCCTGCCGCTCCAACACGGCGTGTTCCCGGACAGGTATCTGGGCGGCCGGGTGTTCCGCAACCAGACGATCCTGAGCCGGATGAACGTGCCTCAACTGGCCATCGTCGGCGGGCATTGTACTGCCGGCGGTGCCTATGTCCCGGCACTGAGCGACTATAACATCATCATTGAAGGCACCGGCGCGATCTTTCTCGGCGGTCCGCCTCTCGTGAAGGCGGCGACCGGTGAGGAGGTTGGCGTCCAGGAACTGGGTGGCGCGATCATGCACACCAGCGTGTCGGGCACCGGCGATTACCGCGCCGCCAGCGAGGCGCATGCCTTCGCGCTCGCTCGCGAAATCGTGAGTCAGTGGAAGCGGCCCCAGAAAACGGTGATCGAGACCGCGCCGATCGAAGAGCCCTTCTACGACCCGCGGGAGCTCTATGGCATCATTCCGAAGGACCGCAAAACCCAGTTCGACATGCGCGAGGTGATCGCGCGCATCGTGGACGGATCGCGATTCCACGAATACCAGCCCCATTACGGCACGACCCTGGTTTGCGGCTTTGCCCATATCTGGGGGTTCAAGGTCGGGATTTTGGCCAATAATGGCGTGTTGTTCAACGACAGCTCGCTCAAGGCTGCGCATTTCATCCAGCTCTGCAACCAGAACCACACGCCGCTGGTCTTCTTCCAGAACATCACCGGCTTCATGGTCGGCCGCGAATACGAGGAACGCGGAATCACCAAGGACGGAGCAAAGATGCTGATGGCGCAAGGTGGCTCGGTGGTGCCAAAGTTCACGGTGATCGCCAATGCCTCGTACGGTGCCGGCAACTACGGCATGTGCGGTCGGGCTTGGGACGCGCGCACGCTGTTCATGTGGCCGCAGGCCGAGATCGGCGTGATGGGCGCCGAACAGGCGGCCAATACCATGGCCGACGTGAAGATTCGGCAGTTGCAGCGGGAGGGCGAGGGACTGACCGACGAGGAGATCGCAGCGATCCGAGAACCGGTGCTGGAGCGTTACAAGCGCGACGTGGAGGCCTATACCTCGACCTCCGAGATTTGGGATGACGGCATCATTGATCCCGTCGACACCAGAAATGCATTGGCGATGTCGATCTCTGCCGCACTTAACGCTCCGATTGACGATCCGCGCTACGGGATATTCCGCCTGTGACACGATAGCCGGTGCGATGAAAACCCATCTCGCTCGAATATGCACGCCTGTGGGATGGAACAGCCACCTTCATCAGCGGCCACGCACGGCATAATCCGATCGGACAGCTGGTTTGTTCTGCCGCTTCAGGATCTGGCGCGTGACAAAAGGAAAATCGAAAGCCCTGTCCTTGAACGCCCGATGGAACCGCGCATCCGGGTACTGACTGATCTGCGTATGCGGGGCGCAAGGCGTGGTCTTGGGCCTTGGCCCCTCACGTGGTGGTATCTTCAGCACGACAGAGCCTCCGTAAGTGTCGTTTACCCCTGACCGATCAGAACGGCCTTGTTGGCAAGCAGAAAGTCCCGGACCAACTGCCCCTTTTGCCCAGTCAGTTCTTCCACGTCGCCCGAGGCGACATTCAGATATCCTTCGGCGATGGCGACGTCGAAGGACGAGAAGACATCCGGCATGAACTCCGGCAGGCCTTTCTCGACCATCGCGGCCACCAAGGCGTCACATGTGATCGGGACATAGGGGATTTCTTTCTCGGCGACCTCGGACAGGATCGCGGCGATGTCGGCCTGGCCGACGGCCTCGGGTCCGGTGATGTCGCGGACCGACGAACCGGTCTCGGTCAAGAGCGCCGCAGCGGCGACGCGCGCGCAATCGGCGCGGGTGACATAACCCGCCTTGCCGTCGGCCGCCGCAGCGTAAAGCGCCCTGGCGCCGACGGCCTGTGGGCCGCTCATCAGGAAAAGATCGGTGTAAAGGCAGTTTCGCAGGAACGTGTAGGGGATCCCGGTGCCCTTGATCATCGCCTCGGTCTAGCGGTGATCGCCGGCAAATCCGATCGGATTGTTCTCATCGGGATTGGTGAGCGAGGTGCAGACGACGTGCGAAACACCGGCCTCTTTGGCGGCGGCTATGGCATTGCTGTGCGCGGCGAAGCGTTTGCCCGGCTCAAGGTCATCCGTCGAAATGATCAGCAGCCGTCCGCCGCCGGTGAATGCCGGGCCAAGCGTGGCGGCGTTATTGAAATCGCCTGCCCTGACTTCGACACCGCGCGCCTGAATCGCCGCGAGTTTCTCTGGCGTGCGGGTGATCGCGACAATGGAATCTGCCCCCTGTGCAAGCAGGGCGTCGACGACCTGCCTGCCAAGTTGACCGGACGCGCCGGTCACGATGAAGGGGCCTTTGATGGAATTGGGCATTATGTGGTGCTTCTATTGCGTTTTTGCGTTTGATTTCAACCGAACCGAAAGGCGCTTTCGACGGCACCAAGAACGTGATCTTCCAGGGTCTTCCGGCCGATATCGGCGCCCGCCGCGCCCGCTACGACATGCAGCGGGATCAGGTGCTCTTCGCGCGGATGTGCATCGCGGCCGCCCGGGGCTTTGGACCAGTGCGTCAGCCTGCGGTTCCGTTCCCCGGCATCCGGGCAGGTCACCGCCTCGGTCAGCCAACCGTCGAACGCGCCGCCGACAGTGTCGCCTCGCGGCCCGCCGAGCAGGCTCCGCATCATCACCCCCATGTTGTGATAGGTGTTGCCGCTGCCGATGATCAGCACGCCCTCGTCGCGCAGAGGCGCCAAGGCTTGACCAAGGGCGATGTGGCGTCCATGATTCAGATCGCTGGCAAGCGACAGTTGAATACAGGGAACGTCGGCGTCGGGAAAGGCGACCTTGAGCGGCACGAACGCGCCGTGGTCAAAGCCGCGCGGCGTCTTTCGCCGCCGGTAGACCGGCCGCACGGATTAGATCATGAACGTGGTCGGCCAGCACAGGATTAGCGGCAGCGGGCCAACTCAGTTCATAGGTGTGAGACGGGAAACCGCCATAGTCGAACAGAAGCGGCGGGGCGGGGTTCGTCTGAATGGTGAACGCACGCTCCTCCCAATGACCCGAGATTACCAAGAGCGCCTTCGGACGCTCGGGCAACGTGCCGGGCAGGCTCTCCAGGAACTGGCGGTGCCGGTCCCATTCATCCGGCGGGTTCCAGTCCATGGAAAAAGCAGGGACCGCCTCCATGAGGGATGAACACCGTTGGCATGCGAGTCATATCTGATTGCCCCTACCGGCCTGACGGAAATGCTAAAATTCGAGGCGCAAGACTGTGCAGCCTAAGCGCCTGTCAGGCCTGTTGTCCTCTCATCACATGGCCATGAGGCGATTTGACCGCGCGGACGCGGTTTTGTGTCAGGAAGGAAACCACAAGCGCGACCAGAGCCAAAAGAGCGGGGGGCCAGCCGGGATCGCCCGCGCTCACATGCGCGGATACCGCCAGAAGAAGGTGCCCGAACATCGCGGCATAAGCGAAGTCAGTCAGAAAAGCCGAGGGACGCCAGAGTATCACGATCGCGGCCATGATCTTCACAGCGGCAAGCGGCCAGATCAGGTAGGTCGGGTAGTCAAGCTCGTACATCCCCGTCACCATGTCATTGGCCATTATGTAGAAGATCGCCCCTCCCAGATAGACCAGGGCGACGAACCCGGTCGCAATCCAATAAGTGTTACGTACCGCCCAAGACGCCGCCACAGTGCCCGATGGACTCGATCCTGCGTCTGCTCATGGGGCCGTGGACGACCTACATCATCTGGGTTCTGAGTGACACAGGGCCGCAACGATTCGGAGGGCTGAGACGCTCCGTGCCGGGGATATCGACGCGAATGCTCACCGAACGCCTGCGGATGCTCGAAGGCGCCGGGGTGATATGGCGGGAACAGGCGGAGACGATCCCGCCTGCGGTGACCTATGGCTTGACGCAACGTGGCGACGACCTGCGAAGCGTTCTGGACTCGCTCGGAGAAATCGCGGATCGGTGGAAGGCTGAAGGGGTCTTTGAAGGGGCAATGGACCGGATGCCGTTTAAATAGGAAAGTCCGGCAAGCGAGCCGTCTACAAGCCCCGACGGATGGGAAGCCAGGCAAGAGATCGTTCGTAAGTTCGCAATACCTCCGCTCGTTTGCCGCGATTGATCTTGGATGGGCGCCGGGGGTGTCTCCCTCACTAGTCACCGCCAAGTGTCTATTTTTGCACGGGGCATGACGGTTTGCCACTTTCACTCCGGCTGGGGGTGGAGGCTCGCGTCGGTAAGGTTCCGGTGCGGGCTCAGGTCGGGTTCTCCCGTGCCTCCTGCAACGGTAGAATATCCGATGGTTCTACGTCCGGGCGGTCGGCTTCGACCGCTTTCAACGGCTCGACAGGTGTCAATCCGGCAAGGCAGGCGCGCGCAAGTTCCTGATACTCGGCCGTTCCCCGTGTTTTCCACGCGACTTCCCTCTCGGTGACTGCACGGATCACCTTGGCCGGTGATCCAACCACCATTGAGCGCGGCGGGATCACTGTTTCACCCCGGACAAACGCCTGCGCACCGACAATCGATTCCGCCCCGAGGTTCACACCGTCCATGATGACCGCGTTCATTCCGACAAGGGCGTTTCGACCGACGATGCAGCCATGCAGGATCGCACCGTGGCCGATATGCCCGTCGGTTTCGACGATCGCTGCTCGGCCGGGAAAGGAATGAATGATGCAGTTGTCCTGTATATTGGCCCCGTCACCAATCTCGATCTTGCCAAAATCGCCCCGCAGGCTTGCTCCGGGTCCGATATAACAGCCATGGCCGAGAACGACATTTCCTATGAGCACTGCCTGGGGATGAACGAACGTATCCTCGGGAACGACCGGCACAAATCCCTTGAAACTATAGCAATTCGCCATCCAGCTCTCCATTTCCCGTCGCGGGCGTCCGTAGTTGCTGGAACCAAACGCGCATCTTCCCAAAATCCCCCGAGCAACGATTTTCCCGGAAACTTGCACGCTCAACTGTTTGAGACGCCCTGCTGATGGAGTCAAACACATGTTAGAAAACCGGGCAAGTACATGGCTCACGCGGTCACGCGGGGGGCGATGTTGACAGGCGTCCGTTCCAGGGTGTTAAAATCTAACAACTGGTAGAAAATGGTCCGGCGCCGGCGTTGGAACGTGGCGGATAGAAAGCGGGAGAGAGACATGAACGGCAAAGCCTACGTCACAGGCGTTGGAATGGTGGCCTTTCAGAAACCGGGCAAGTCTGAAAGCTACGACGTGATGGCTGCGAATGCGGCGCGCACGGCGCTGGAGGACGCCGGACTCGACTACGACAAGGTTCAGCAGGCCTATGCCGGCTATGTCTATGGCGACAGCACCTGCGGCCAGCGCGCGCTCTATCGGGTTGGGATGACCGGAATACCCGTCATCAACGTCAACAACAACTGCTCGACCGGCTCGACCGCGCTGTTCCTGGCGCGCCAGGCGGTCGAAAGCGGCGCGGTGGACTGTGCTCTGGCGCTGGGTTTCGAACAGATGCAACCCGGCGCCATCGGCGCGATGTTCAGCGATCGGGTCAGCCCTTTTGCAGCCTTTGACGAAGAAACCGACAACCTGGTGGGCAATGCCGAGATCCCGCTTGCGCTGCGGTATTTTGGTGGTGCGGGCAAGGCGCATATGGAAGAGTTCGGCACGACGCTGGAGACCTTCGCCAAGATCCGCGCCAAGGCCAGTCGGCATGCGGCCAAGAACCCGGTTGCCCTGTTCCGGCAGGAAGTGACGCCGGAAGACGTCATGGCGGCTCAGGTCGTCTGGCCCGGCGTGATGACCAAGCTGATGGCCTGCCCGCCGACCTGTGGCGCGGCCGCGGCAATCATCTGTTCCAAGGAATTTGCAGATAAGCACGGTCTCGACAGCTCGGTCCGCATTGCAGCGCAGGCCATGACAACGGACGGCCGGGAAACCTTCAACGCCCATGACATGCGTGAGGTCGTCGGGTACTCGATGGCCAAGCGCGCTGCCGATCAAGTCTACGAAGCCGCCGGTATCGGGCCCGACGATGTGGACGTCGTCGAACTGCACGACTGCTTTGCCCATAACGAGCTAATCACCTACGAAGCGCTTGGCCTCTGCGGGCGCGGTGAGGCTGCGAAGTTTGTCGATGATGGCGACAACACCTATGGCGGCAAATACGTGACCAACCCGTCGGGCGGTCTGTTGTCCAAGGGCCATCCGCTTGGGGCGACCGGCCTTGCCCAATGCACCGAGCTTGTCCAGCAGTTGCGTGGTCAGGCCGAGGCGCGCCAGGTCGACGGCGCGCGCCTGGCGCTTCAGCACAATCTGGGCCTCGGCGGTGCTTGTGTGACCACACTTTATGAAAAAGCCTGACGAACTGAACCGGGAGGAGAGATCATGACTGGTAAACTCGACGGTCGCGTTGCCCTGGTTTCCGGTTCGGGCCGGGGCATCGGACGCGAAATCGCGCTCAAACTGGCCTCGGAAGGCGCGCGCGTGGTCATCAACGATCTGGATGCCGAGCCGGCCAACGAAACCGCCGAGGCGGTCCGCGCCGCCGGGGGCGAGGCCGTGGTCTGCGCCGGAAGCGTGACAGAGGACGGCTTTGCAGAGCGTTTCATCAAGACGGGCGTGGACAGCTTTGGCGGGCTCGACATCATCGTGAATAACGCGGGCTACACTTGGGACAGCGTGGTCCAGAAGATGACAGACGAGCAGTGGCAGGCGATCATCGACGTTCACCTGACCGCGCCCTTCAGGATCCTGCGCGCCGCCCAGCCGGTGATCAGCGCCAAGGCCAAGGAAGAGGCGGCCGCCGGGCAGGAGGTGTTCCGCAAGGTGGTGAACATCTCCTCGATCGCCGGCACCGGAGGCAATGCCGGCCAGATCAACTATTCCGCCGCCAAGGCCGGAATCCTGGGCATGACCCGGACAATGGCGAAGGAATGGGGGCGCTACAAAGTGAACGTCAACGCAGTGGCCTTTGGACCGATCCGAACCCGTCTGACCGAGGGCAGCGCCGACGGCGGCAACACGATCACGGTCGGGAACAGGGACATCAAGGTCGGCGTCAACCCGGACCTGCTCAGCCAAATGGAGCGGATGATCCCGCTGGGCCGGGTCGGCACTCCCGAAGAAGCGGCTGGTGCCGTCTATCTTTTCTGCTCGCCGGAATCGGATTTCATCTCGGGCCAGTATGTGATCTGCGGGGGCGGCTTCACCATCTGACCTATGCGGTCGCAAGCCCGCATGGCGGGGTCTGAACACCGCCGACATTGTGGCCGGGCGGTACGCATATCGGCTATTCCCTTGAAAGGCTGACGCAAAATGAGCCCTTGAAGCACGGTTGACACTTCCATGGAAATAACCTAACAAGTGTTAGTTATGCAAGGGGGCTCGAGCTGGATCCTTCCATGGCCGAACGCGCTTCAAGAACAGTTTCAGTTACTTCCATTCGCAGCCCAGTCGGGCGCGACGGCATACTGGATGTTGCGGCGCGACTTTTTCGCGAACAGGGCTATGGCCCGGTTTCGCTCAGAAAGATCGCCGAGGCGGCGGGCATCAAGGCGGGCAGCATCTATTATCATTTCGGCTCGAAGGACGAGATTGTCGTAGCAATTCTGGATGCGGGTATCAGGGCCGTCCACGAAAAGATGCGTCAAGCTGTTTTGGGGCATCCCGATGGCGCCGCTGCCGCCGCCATTCTGCGGGCCGCGATCAAGGCACATCTGCGCGCGTTGCTGGATGTCAGTGACTACTCTTCGGCCAATGTGCGGATTTTCGGGCAGGTGCCGCAATCCGTCCGCGATGCCAATCTGCCGACACGCCGGGCCTACGAGGCCGAGTGGGATAATCTGTTGACCCGGCTCCAGAGGGACGACGCCCTGCGGCGCAACGTCGATATCCGCCGGCTGCGCCTGATGCTTATCGGCGCGCTGAATGCAACGCTGGAGTGGTTCGACCCCGAACGCGGCAGCGTCGAGGCACTGGCCTCGACGTATGCCGACGTCTTTCTCAATGGAATACTGGAACAGCGGGAAGTCTGACTATGGCTGAACTCACGTCGGCCGTATTGGCCGGCTCGGAAACCTTCAGGGGCAATCACGCTGCACAGACAGCCCGCGTCGAGACATTGCGTGCGCGGATCGCCGCGGCAACCGCGGGTGGGCGCCCCGACATGGTCGAACGCCACCGCAGCCGCGGCAAGCTTCTGGTACGTGAACGAATCGACCTGCTGGTGGATCCAGGCACCGCCTTCATGGAGCTTTCTTCGCTGGCGGCCTACGGACAATACGGCGGAGACGTGCCCGGCGCCGGAATCGTCACGGGCATTGGCATCGTGCACGGCCTGCCTTGCATGGTGATCGCCAACGACGCCACGGTAAAAGGCGGCTCCTTCTATCACGAAACTGTCAAGAAGCACATCCGCGCCCAGGAGATCGCCGCGGAAAACCGTCTGCCCTGTCTTTATCTCGTCGATTGCGGGGGCGCCTATCTGCCCGAGCAGGATCGGGTCTTCCCCGATGCCCGTCATTTCGGCAATTCCTTCTACCGCCAGACCAATATGTCGGCCTCCGGCCTGCCGCAGATCTCGGCCGTGTTCGGCGGCTGCACGGCGGGAGGTGCCTACATCCAGGCGCTCTCGGACGAGGTTATCATGGTGCGCGGCAATGCGCGCATCCATCTTGGCGGCCCTTCCATCGTCAAGGTGGCGATCAATGAAGAGGTCGACGGCGAAACGCTGGGTGGGGCCGAGATGCATACCCGCGTCTCGGGCGTCAGCGACCATCTGGCCGAAGACGAATATCATGCGCTGGCGCTGATGCGCGACATCGTCGCCAATCTGGGCCTCAAGCGACCGATGGCCCCGGATGCACCCGCCGCCGCGCCACTGAACGATCCCGAAGATCTGTTGGGGTTTATCAGCGCCGACCGCAAGCAGCCCTATGATGTACGAGAGCTTCTGCTGCGCATGATCGATGCGGGCGGGTTCCGCGAATTCAAGCCGAACTGGGGCGAGACGCTTGTCTGCGGCACCGCCCGCATCTACGGCTACCGAGTCGGAGTCCTCGGCAATAACGGCGCGCTTCTCTCCGACAGCTCGCTGAAGGGCGCGCATTTCGTGTCGATGTGCGACCAGCGCAACATTCCGCTTCTGTTCCTGCATAACATTTCCGGCTTCATGGTCGGCACCGAGGCCGAGCGCTGCGGCATCGCCAAGAATAGCGCCAAGCTGGTCTACGCGATGTCAGTGGCCAAGGTGCCCCGGCTGTCGGTGATTGTGGGCGGCTCCTACGGGGCCGGCAACTACGGCATGTGCGGTCGGGGGTTCGCGCCACGGTTTCTATTCGCCTGGCCCACAGCGGAGTTGGCAACCATGTCGGCCGACATCGCCTCGAATGTGATGCTGGAACTGCGGCGCGCGAAGGGCGGAGACCCCGCGAAAGTGCAGGCCGATCTGGAACGGATCGAGGCCGAGGTGCGCGCGCAATATGCCAAACAGTCCGACCCCTATTACGCCACCTCGCGGCTGTGGGACGATGGCCTGATCGAGCCTGGCCAGACCCGCGATATCCTGGGCCTGTGCCTTGCGATAGTAACCTCGGTTCCAGATTCGGGGCGTCACACGCCCGTCTTCAGAATGTAAGGACAGTCAATGGTTCACGACCGCTTTGAAACGCTGCGGATCGACTTGGACACGCGCGGCGTCGCCACCGTGATCCTCAATCGCCCCGACAAGCACAATTCGCTCAACGCGGCGCTGATCTCGGACCTCGCCGATGCGGCGGCGGCGCTTGCCGAGGACAAGGCGGTGCGCATCGTGGTGCTGACGGGGGCGGGCAAGAGCTTCTGCGCGGGGGGCGACTTCAACTGGTTCGCCTCAAACGTGCAAAAGAGCCGCGCGGAACGGGTGGAACAGAGTGCCACGCTCGCTCGGATCTTGCGCCGGCTCGATACGCTGCCAAAGCCGCTGATCGGGCGAATCAACGGGCCGGCCTATGGCGGGGGCGTCGGCCTGATATCGGTGTGCGACTACGCCATCGGCGCCGAGGGCGCGAGGTTCGGCCTGACCGAGGTGCGGCTCGGCCTCCTGCCCGCCAACATCTCGCCCTACGTGGTGGCGCGCATCGGCGAGGCGGCGTCGCGCGAGACGATGCTGTCAGGTGCCCTCTTCGACACGGCGCGGGCCGAACGGATCGGACTGCTGACCGAGGTGGTCGCGCCGGATGCGCTGGACGAGGCGGTGGAGCGCGTCGTCCAGGCCCATCTGCAGGCCGCGCCCGGGGCAGTGGCCGACACCAAGCGGCTGATCGCCTATGTCGCGAGCCACGGGCTCGCAGACAGCATGATCTATACCGCCGACCGCCTCGCCGACGCCTGGGAGACCGAGGAAGGCATCGAGGGGATCAACAGCTTCCTAAACAAGGACACGCCGTCATGGCGGGTGAGTTGAGCTTCACCCGCGTCCTGATCGCCAACCGCGGCGAGATCGCCCGCCGGATCCAGCGCGCCTGCCAGAAGCTGGGGTTGGAAAGCGTGGCCGTCTTTTCCGAGGCTGACCGCGACGCGCCCTTCGTGGCTGAGGCCGATCACGCCGTCTGCATCGGCCCGGCCGCCCCGGCGGAAAGCTACCTGAAGGTCGACGCCATCCTTGAGGTGGCGCGCGCCAGCGGAGCAGGCGCGATCCATCCAGGCTATGGGTTTCTGTCGGAGAATGCGGAATTCGCGGCGCGCGTGGAAGAAGCCGGATTGGTCTTCATCGGGCCTTCGCCCGAGGCCATTGCGCGGATGGGATCGAAGATCGAGGCCAAGGCTGCGGCCGAGGCCGCCGGCGTGCCGGTGCTGCCCGGTTATCGCGGCGCCGATCAGTCCGACGACCTGCTTCTCAAGGAGGCGCAGGCACTCGGTGTGCCCTTCCTGGTCAAAGCCAGCGCCGGCGGCGGCGGGCGCGGAATGCGGCTTGTCACCGATCCCGGCGCAGCAGGCGAGGCCATCGCCGCTGCGCGGGCCGAGGCGAAGGGCGCCTTTGGCGATCCGACGGTGTTCCTGGAGCGCTACACGCCGCACGCCCGCCATGTCGAGGTGCAGGTGCTGGGCGACGCGCATGGCCATGTGCTGCATCTGGGCGATCGCGACTGCTCGCTCCAGCGCAACCACCAGAAGCTGATCGAAGAAGCGCCCGCCCCCGATATCCCCGACGCTTTGCGCTCGGCCATGCGCGATGCCGCCGTGCGGCTGGCGGGGGGCATTGGCTACCGCTCGGCAGGCACGGTGGAGTACCTGTACGACCCCGCGCGGGCCGAATTCTACTTTCTGGAGATGAACACCCGCCTTCAGGTGGAGCATCCAGTGACCGAGGCCATCACCGGTATCGACCTGGTGGAGTGGCAGTTGCGTATTGCGCGTGGCGAGGCGCTGGGGTTTGCGCAGGAGGACGTTTCGTTTGACGGCCACGCCATCGAGGTCCGCCTTGCCGCCGAGAACCCCGCCGAGAATTTCCGCCCCGAAACCGGGACGATCACGCTCTGGGCGCCGCCGGGGAGCGTGCGGCTCGACAGCGGCGTGGAAGAAGGATCGGTCGTGGGACATCACTACGATTCGATGCTCGCCAAGTTGATCGCCCACGGTGCGGACCGTGACGAGGCGATCCGCAAGGCGGTCGCGGCGCTCGATGACTTCGCGGTCGGCGGAGTGGGAGTGAACCTGGCGTTTCAGCGAGCGCTTCTCACCCATCCCGACTTCGCCTCCCTGAGCCACCACACCGCGGGGCTGTCCGAGATGTTCCCCTGCGGCTGGACCGCCCCCGTGGCCGACGACGAAACCCGCGCTCTGGCGGCGCTGGCCCTGCACCTGCATCTTGCGCCCGCGCCGGACACCCCCTGGCAGAGCCTTGGCGCCTGGCGGCTGACCGGCGCTCCGGGGCGAGCGGGCGCGGCCTGTTACTGGAGCGATGACGCCGACACCCCGATCAGGGTCGCAGGGCAGCGAACGCGGCTAGAGGTAATCCAACCCGATCGCACCGGGCTTGGTGTCGAACGTGCGCGCCTGACCGCTCAGCGTCTGACCGGGCGGGCCGACTGCACCCCCTTCGCCCGCCGGGCCCATGTGCTGCGGTCCGGCCACCGCTGGCAGGTGCATCTTTCCGCGCCGGAAGGCATGATGATGGTGCCACTTCGTGCGCTCGAGGACCGGCACCTGCAACGCGCCTCCGGCGCCGCCGGCGGTGCCGATACGCTGAGAGCTCCCATGCCCGGCGCGGTGGCCGAGATTCGCGTAGCCCTCGGCGACCGGGTGAGCAAGGGTGAAACGCTCGTGGTGCTCGAAGCCATGAAACTCTTGCAAGGCCTGCCCGCGCCCGTCGCGGGCTTGGTAGCCGAGATCTACTGCGCGCCGGGCGACACGATCGCCGGTGGCGCGCCCCTGGTGAGGCTCGATCCGGAGGACAGGACATGACCAGACACGAGACCATAGCCGCGGCCAGCGACCCGTTCGGCGAGGATATCCAAATGATCCGAGCTCAGCTGCGGCGCTTGATCGAGACCGAGGTGAAGCCCAAGGGTGAATCCTGGGAAGAGAAGGGCATGGTTCCGCGCGAGGTGCTACGCCAAATGGGCGCGCTCGGCGTTCTCGGCATGCGCTATGACGAACAGTATGGCGGCGCCGGGCTCGATGTCATGTCGAGCGTGATGCTGGCCGAGGAGGTCGGCCGGTCCACCTTCGGCGGGTTCTCGGCCACGGTGCTGGTACATACCGACATGGCCTCGCCGCATCTGGAGAACGCCGGCACACCCGAGCAGAAGGCGCGCTGGATGCCTGGCATCACCGCGGGCGAGACCATCACCGCCGTCGCCGTGACCGAACCGGGCGCGGGCTCGGACGTTGCGGGGACGCGCACCCGCGCCGTGCAGGAGGGGTCGGACTGGGTGTTGAACGGCACCAAGATGTTCATCACCAACGGTGTGCATGGCGATCTCTACTTTGTCGCCGCCAAGACCGACCCCGATGCCAAGGGCTCACGCGGGATCACCATGTTCGCCATCGAAAAGGGCGCACAGGGTTTTTCGGTCGGCCGGGCGCTGAACAAGACCGGTTGGCTGTGTTCGGACACGGCCGAGCTGATTTTCGAGAATGTCCGCGTGCCGGCCGAGAACGTCCTGGGCGAGGTGAACCGGGGCTTTTATGCGGTGATGAAGAACTTCCAGAACGAGCGGATCGTGCTGGGAGCGATGGCCTGCGCCGAGGCGCAGACCGCGCTGGACATGACCGTGGACTATGTCAAGCAGCGCAAGGCCTTCGGCGGCGTTTTGTGGAACAAGCAGGTCGTCCGCCAGCGCCTTGCGGATTGCCTGTCACGAATCGAGGCGGGTCGGCAGCTCGTCTATCACGCCGCGCGGCTCGACGCGGCCGGCGTTGAATGCGTGCGCGAGGTGTCGATGGTGAAGGCTTATTGCGGCGAGCTGGCCAACAGCGTGCTCTATGACTGCGTGCAGTTCCATGGCGGCATGGGCTACATGCGCGAAAACCCGGTCGAGCGCATGTCGCGCGACGTTCGTGTGCAGGCGATCGGCGGGGGCGCGACCGAAGTGATGCTCGAAGAAGTCGCCAAGCGCATGTGAACAGCCAGTTGAGCCCCAACCTCTGAAAGAAGACTCTCTAATATCCCAGTCCAAAGCATGGAAGGAACCAGCAAGATGTATATCAAGAGGGCATTTGTGGAACGGAATATCGTCACAACATTGCTCGGCGAGGGGCTCATCCTGATGGCCGGCACGATACTTCTGACGGCGTCTGCGAAGGCGCAAGTTCCATTCTATCCAGTTCCGATGACGTTGCAGACCCTGGTGGTCGTGGGGCTTGGCCTGTTCCTCGGACCTGTCCGCGGTTCTGGCATCGTCATTGCCTATATCCTTCAGGGGCTGGCGGGCTTTCCGGTCTTCGCGGGCACGCCACCGGCGCCTTCTGGCCTGGCATATGTTGCCGGGCCGACGGGCGGCTACCTTGCGGGCTTTGCGATATCGGCCTTTGCGGCTGGATGGCTGGCAACAAAAGGTTATGCCAAGACAATCCCGGGGGCGGTCACAGTCGCCGCCGTCGCAAGTGCGCTAATCTACATTCCCGGGCTTGCATGGCTGGGCGTCTTCACCGGCTATGGCGAGCGCCTCCTCATGGCCGGCTTCTATCCGTTTCTCTTAGGTGACCTGGTCAAATCGGCCATCGCCGGTCTGCTTTTCATTGCCGCATCCATGGTCGTTCCGGGACCTGGACACATGTCGGGAGAAAAGCCCGAGAAGAAATAATGGAGTGTCCCTTCTCGACCGCGAACGATGCGGAGACCAAAGACGGTGTCCGCGTTTCGAGGGCGACGGCTTTCGCCTTGTGGCGTCCTGGCCGAAAGGCCGCTGAACGGCTTCATCCAGCCGGGGAGGTGGCCCATCGAGTGAACGGGCGATCCGGGACTCACCCGCTTCGCCCCATCACTTTCTTGCGGCCTTCGCGTAGACTTCCTCCTTTAAATCTAACATATGTTAGATTATGCTTGCCGTCGTGAGGACCAGGGAGGGCTGACATGGCGATGCCGCTCGGCGATATTCGGATTATTGAACTTGGCCATGTGATCGCAGGGCCGCTGGCGGCAGCACTCCTTTCGGATTTCGGTGCCGAGGTGATCAAGATCGAAGCCCCCGGCCGAGGCGACATGATGCGCGAACTGGGCCCGAAAGCGCAGGACGGGGTCGGCGTCTGGTGGAAGACGCTTGCCCGCAACAAGCGAATCCTCGCGCTCGACTGGAAGAGCGATCGCGGGCGCGAGGTCCTGGAAAAGCTGGTCGAAAGAGCCGATGTTCTGGTGGAAAATTTCCGTCCCGGCGTGCTCGAGCGGGCGGGGATCGGGCCAGAGGTCCTGCATCAATGGAACCCCGACCTTGTGATCTTGCGGGTGTCGGGCTACGGACAGGATGGGCCGATGCGCAAGACGCCGGCCTTCGGGCGCGCCGCCGAGGCGATGAGCGGCCTGGCGCACCTCACGGGCTTCGCCGATGGCTCGCCCATGCATCCCGGTTTTCCGGCCGCCGACAGCACGACGGGGCTGATGGGAGCCCTGGGTATCATGATCGCCCTTTTCGCCCGCGAGAGGGGCACGGTTCGCGGTCAGATCGTCGATCTGGCGGTGTTCGAAGCCCTGCTACGGCTGATCGATTATCATATTCCCGTTCTGACAGCAGCAGGCGTCTCGCCGATGCGCAACGGGCTGCGTCAGCCGATGGATTTTGCGCCGGGCGGTACATTCCGCACCAAGGACGGAGTCTGGGTGACCGTCTCGGCCGGAGGCGCGGACACGGCCAGGCGGTTGTTGCGCGCGGTGGGCGGGGACAGTTTTGCGGAGGATCCGCGTTTTACCACGATGGAGGGAATCTCGGCGCATATGAGCGAGATCTTTGACCGGCTCAACGAATTCGTCACCGCAAGAGAATTTTCCGAGGTCGAGGCGGAATTCGCGCGCCATGATGCAGTGGCCGCGCCGGTGCTGGGCGCCGAGGACATCGTGAACCATCCGCAGATCGCCCATCGCGGCGATATCGTTTCGGTCGAAGGCGATGTGACGAAGGTGGTGGGCCCGGTGCCTCATCTGAGTGATACGCCGGGCAGCGTGCGCTGGTTGGGACGGCAGCCGGGCGCGGATACTGCTGCGATCATGAGAGAGCTTGGCTACGACTTAGTGACGATCGAAAGGCTGGCGGAGACCGGTCTGATCGCAATTGGTCCTGCCGGGGAGGAAATGCGATGAGTTTCAGGCTGACCGAACACCAGCAGGAGATCCGCGATACGATCCTGAGGATCTGTGCGGAGTTCGATGACGCGTACTGGCTCGAACGCGACCGCAACGGTGGCTTTCCGCACGACCTCCACAGGGCGATGGCGGACGGCGGGTGGCTGGGAATTGCCATGCCGGAGGAGTTTGGAGGCGCCGGCCTCGGGATCACCGAAGCCACGATCATGATGCAGGCCATTGCCGAGTCTGGCGGCGGTGCTAGCGCGGCCTCGGCCGTTCACATGAACATCTTCGGACTGAACCCGGTCGTGGTCTTCGGCAGCGCGGAGCAAAGGGCACGGATGCTGCCACCTCTGATTGAAGGGCGCGAGAAGGCCTGTTTCGGCGTCACCGAGCCGACGACCGGCCTCGACACGACCCGGCTCAAGACGCGCGCGGTGCGACAGGGCGATCGCTACGTCGTGCATGGCCAAAAAGTGTGGATTTCCACCGCCCAGGTGGCCGACAAGATCCTGCTTCTGGCGCGCACGACGCCGCTCGAGGAGGTGGCAAAACCGACCGAGGGCCTGTCGCTCTTCTATACCGAACTGGACCGGACCTTCGTCGATGTGCGCGAGATCGAGAAGATGGGCCGCAAGGCTGTCGACTCGAACGAACTGTTCATCGATGGACTGCCGATTCCGGCGGATGATCTGATCGGCGAGGAAGGGCAGGGCTTCAGGCAAATCCTGCACGGGCTCAATCCCGAGCGTATTCTCGTCGCCGGGGAATGCGTGGGCATTGCCCGGATCGCCCTAAAACGCGCCGCCGCCTATGCCAAGGAGCGGCAGGTTTTCGGACGCCCCATCGGTCAGAACCAGGGCGTGCAGCACCCGCTCGCCAAAGCCTGGGCGAAGGTTGAGGCTGCGAACCTGATGGTAATGCATGCCGCAGCGCTTTATGACGCGGGCGAACCCTGCGGGGTCGAGGCGAATGCCTCCAAGTTGCTGGCGGCCGAAGCCGCGGTCGAGGCGACGCAAACGGCACAGATGACATTTGGCGGCTTCGGCTACGCCAAGGAATATCACATCGAGAGACTGGTGCGCGAAGCGCTTCTTTTTCACATCGTGCCGGTCACTCCTCAGATGCTGATGTCCTTCATCGCCGAGAAGGCGCTGGGTCTGCCCAAATCGTACTGAATCCGGAGCGAAGCCGTTCCAGAGTTGGGGGTTGCCTATTTTTCGAACATGCGTTAGGTTTAGTTAGATCAAGGACATCAGTCCGGTCTGCTTTGGGAGGAGCGTCAATGCAGGAAGCCGGTTACGGGTTTTCCCGTGCACGACTGCGTGATCATCCAACGGTCTATGTTGATGGGCTGTTTTCGGGAAAAACCGTTGTCGTGACCGGCGCGGGCGGCGGGCTGGGCCTGGCGATTGCCACCCTGTTCGCTCGCCTCGGGGCCGATCTGGCCATCAACGGGCGGAACCCGGAAAAGCTCGAAGAAGCCGCGAAGTTTCTGCGTGGCTTTGGTGGGCAGGTGCTCGCTCATCCCATGACCATCCGGGATCCCGAACAGGTGGAGAGCTTCGTCGATGGCGTCGGCCACCATTTCGGCGGGTTCGACATTCTGGTGAACAACGCGGGCGGACAGTTTCCGCAGCCCGCCCTTGACTACACGCCGAAAGGCTGGAACGCCGTCATCGACACCAACCTCAATGGAACCTGGTGGATGATGCAGGCTGCGGCCCGGAACTGGGTCAAGGCCGGGCGTCCCGGCGCCATCGTGAGCATTGTCGCGGATATCTGGCGCGGGATGCCTGGGATCGCACATAGTTGCGCCGCGCGCGCCGGGGTCATCTACCTGTCCAAATCGGTGGCCGTCGAATGGGCCCCGCACGATATCCGCGTCAACTGCGTGGCGCCGGGATGCTGCGAAAGCACCGGGTTTGCGCGATATCCCGAGGAGGGAGCGGCGACGTTTGAGGAGTCCAACCCGATGCGTCACGCCGGCGACGAATGGGATGTCGCCGAGGCGGTGGTCTATTTGGCCGCACCCTCCGGCAAGTTCGTCACTGGCGAAGTGCTCAACGTGGACGGCGGGCAGCAGCTGTGGGGCGATCCCTGGCCGACAGGCCGGCCCGACTATTTCCGTATCGCGTGATACCAGAACAAGAGCTTTAACGGCGACATGAATAAAATGACCAACAATCACACCGGAGAGCAACAACACGGCAAAGCTCCTCCGGTATTGGAGTGCCGCGGGATCGAACGCCGGTTCGGCGGCATCATCGCCGTCACGGGTGTGGACTTCAGCATTTCCAGGGGAGAGATCTTCGGACTTGTCGGTCCGAACGGAAGCGGCAAGACGACCGTGACCAATGCGATCACCGGTTTCTATCCGCCGAATGAAGGCTCGATACGCCTCGATGGCAAGGACATAACGGGCACCGCGCCGCACAAGGTGGCCAAGCTTGGCGTCGCTCGGACCTTTCAGAACCTCGCGCTTTTCAACGGCATGAGCGTGCTCGACAACATCCTGCTCGGACGCCACATCCACATGAAACCCGGAGTTCTGCCCACTGCGCTGTACTGGTGGGTGGCGCGGCCGGAGGAGATCAGGAACCGCGAAACCGTCGAGGAAGTGATCGAGTTTCTCCAACTCGAGAGCATCCGCAATGACCTTGTGGACGGCATCCCGATTGGCCTTAAGAAGCGGGTGGAATTGGCGCGCGCGCTGGTAGCAGAGCCTCACCTTCTCATCCTCGATGAGCCGATGGCCGGCATGAACCAGGAGGAGAAAGGCTACATGGCCCGCTTCATCCTCGATGCGCGTGCGGAGCGGGGCGTGAGCGTTCTTCTGATCGAACACCACATGGACGTCATTACCGGTATCTGTGACCGGATGCTTGCGCTCAACTATGGCGAGATGATCGCTAGCGGGATTCCGAAGGAGGTTGTCAAAGACCCGCGCGTCGTTGAGGCGTATATCGGGGGCGCGCATGGATGAGAGCCGCAGACAAAGCCTGACGATCGCGGGTGAAACCATCGCCTCGGTTCTGATGCGGAACGCGTCCGAACACGGCAGCGACATCGCGTTGCGTGAAAAGGAGCGCGGGATCTGGAAGGCGACTACCTGGGCTGAATACGCGGAACAGGTGCTGGCCTGCGCGGCCGGCCTCGACAGGCTCGGCCTGAAGCCGGGGGACGCGGTGCTCATTCTCGGCGATAATCGTGTGCGCCTCTATTGCGGGATGCTGGCGCTGGCCACACTGGGGGTCTACGCGATGCCCGCCTATCCGGGCACCACGCTCGAAGAACTCCAGTATTTCGCGGGCGAGGCGAACGTCGTCGCCGCTCTTGCCGAGGACCAGGAGCAGGTGGACAAGATTTTGGAATTGCGCGACGCCGGTGCTGCAGGGCTGCAGCACATCGTCTATGACGATGGCCGGGGCCTCGGCTTCTCCGAGGTGCCGGGGTTGATGTCGTGGGAGCATCTCGTCGAGATCGGCGGCCACCGTCTGAACGACGAGCCGGGGCTGCGCGACGCCCTGCTCGGCCGGGCCAAGCCCGACGACCCGGCGGTATTCCTCCATTCGTCGGGCACGACGGGCAAGCCCAAGGGCGTCGTGCTGAGCCAGAAGAACGTCCTGGCAGCGGCGCGGAACGGCCACGCCGCCGGGGCATTCGATGTCGGAGAGGAGGTGCTGGCCTATCTGCCGATGGCCTGGGTGGGCGATTATGCCATCGCGGTGGCCGCCGCGCTTCTGCTGCGCTTCACCGTCAATGTGCCCGAACGACAAGAAACTGTGCTGCGTGACATGCGAGAAATCGCGCCGACATTCTATCTGGCTGCGCCACGCAGCTGGGACAATATCCTGACCACCATTCAGGTAGGCATCGAGAATTCGACGCCGCTGAAGAAGCGCCTCTATCACTTCTTCATGGACCGGGCCGTTGCTGCCGAGCGGCGCAAGCTGAACGGCAAGGACCACGGCGCTCTCGAGTGGCTCGGACGGGTGTTTGGGGAATTGCTCGTTTTCGGCCCGATCAAGGACCAGTTCGGCATGCACCGCCTGAAGAACGCATTTACCGGCGGCGAGGCGATCGGAGAGGACACATTCGTATTCTACCGAGCACTCGGGATCAAACTGCGTCAGCTCTACGGCCAGACGGAGAACAGCGCTATCAATGCAATCCAGGCGCCTGATGAGGTGCGCCTGCATACTGTGGGCAAGGCTGCCCCGGGGGTCGAGGTGAAGATCGCCGACGATGGCGAGATCCTCCTGAAATCGGACAGCGTTTTCGCAGGATACTACAACAAGCCCGAAGCCTCGGCTGAAACGCTTTCGGCTGGATGGCTGCATACCGGCGACGCCGGCTATCTCGAAGACGATGGCCATCTCGTGGTGCTTGGCCGCGTTGCAGAAGTGATGCACACAAAAGCCGGTGAACGCTATGTGCCCAATTACATAGAGAACCGCCTGAAGTTCAGTCCATACATAAATGACGCGGCGGTGATTGGCGCCGGCCGCGACGAATTGGCGGCAATGGTGTGCATCGACTTCGATGCCGTAGGTCACTGGGCCGAAGTGAATGGCGTACCGTATGTGTCCTATGCCGATCTGTCTCAGCGCGAAGAGGTGGCCGCGCTGCTGCGCGAGGCGTTCCTGCGCGTCAACAAAGCCCTCCCCGAGCCTCTGCAGCTCAAAAAGTTCGTCAGCCTGCATAAGGAATTTGATCCCGACGACGGAGAGATCACGCGCACGCGCAAACTGCGCCGAACGGTGGTCGAGGACCGCTACCAGAATGTAATCGCTGCGCTTTATGACGGATCAAAGGACGTCCATGTCAGCGCCGTCGTGACCTACGAGACAGGTGAGACGGGAAGGGTCGAACGCACCCTCCCAATTAGGGAGGTTTAGATGGAACTGATTTTCCTTGCCGAACTCGCGGTAAATGGAGCTCTCACCGGGCTGCTGTACTCACTGTTCGCAATCGGCCTGGTACTGATCTACAAGGCTTCTTCCGTGCCGAACCTCGCGCAGGGCGGGCTCACCATGCTGGGAGCCTATGTCGTGCTGGCGCTGGCCCGCGATGCGGGCCTTCCGCTCTGGGCGGCGATTCCGCTGGCCGGCGTCGCGATGTTCGGTCTCGGCACGGGGATCGAGCGGGTCGCATTGCGTCGGCTTGCGGGGCGGCCGATCGTGATGATTCTCATGATGACCTTGGGGATCGATATTTTCCTGCGTGGCACGACGCTTGCTATCTGGGGTGGCACCTCGCGCTCGGTCGAGCTCGGCGTCAGTTACGACCCCCTCTTCCTCGGCGAGATCCTGATCAGCCGCATCCACCTGGTTGGCGGGGCCGTGGCGGTCATATCGTTCGTTGTCTTCGTCATGTTCTTCCGTACTCGCCAAGGTACCCGCCTGCGCGCGATAGCGGACGACTACATGGCCTCTTGGTCCGTGGGCATTTCGGTCGAGCAGGGCGTGGGCCGGTCCTGGGGGCTCGCTTCCGTCGTCGCCGTGGCCGCAGGTATCATATGGGGTGAAATCCAGGGTGTCGATCAGTCCCTGTCGCTCCTGCTGCTCAAGGGCCTGACCGTAGCGGTTTTGGGGGGGCTGGACAGCATATTCGGTGCGGTGCTCGCGGGTGTCATTCTGGGCGTCATCGAGAATGTGGGGTCCGCCTACCTGGACCCGCTGGTGGGCGGTGGCAGCCGTGACCTCATCGTGGCCGCAGTTCTGATTCTCACGGTCATGCTTCGGCCGCACGGCCTTTTTGGCCGTCAGGATATCGAAAGGGTCTGATGCGATGTTTTACCGGCTCTCTGGTGTCCATCATACCAGCTACATATCCGACAGTCGGCTCTATAAGGTGCCGGCCGACAGGCGTGTCGCACTGTTCTTCCTGGCGCTCGGCTTGGCGGCACCATTCCTTATCGGGTCGCTCTATCTCAACAGCTATATATTGCCATGGCTTGTCTGGACGGCAGCGGCGCTCGGGCTCAACCTGGTGACGGGTTGGGCCGGCCAATTGCACCTCGGCTATGCGGCGGTGATGGCCGTGGGCGCGTATTCCGCTGTTCACGCGGCCAGGTTCGGCGTGCCCTGGGAATTCGCGCTCCTGATCGGCGGGATTTCCGCCTCGGTGATTGGCAGCCTGTTCGCCTTTGCGGCCCTTCGGGTAAAGGGGCTCTACCTGGCTCTGACGACGCTGGCAATGCAGTTCGTCATGGACTGGGTGCTGACCCACTCGCCCGCAATCTCCGGTGGTTCACATGCTTCGCTGCAGGCACCCACTTTTGCACTTCTGGGCCAGCCGATCGGCTCGGATGCGGGCCTGTACTATGTCGCCTTTGGCTGGTGCCTGCTTGTGACGGTCTTCATGCTGAACCTGCGCCGTACCGGCTTGGGCCGCGCGCTGGTGGCCGTCCGGGAGAAGGACTATGCGGCGGCCATTCTCGGTGTAAACAGCTTCTACTACAAGATTGTTGCCTTCGCGGCCTCTTCCTTCATCGGCGGGGTCAGCGGAGCAATCCTTGTCGTCACGTTCCTTTTCCTCGTCGCGCCCGAGCAGTTCTCGGTCGCCGTGTCGATCCAGGTTCTGGCCATGGTCATCGTCGGCGGCCTCGGCAGCATCATCGGCACCTATTTTGGCGTTGCGCTCATCTTGCTGATGCCCGGCATCGTCAACGGCATCGTGGCGGGAGGAGCGTCGATGCTCGGTCTGCAGCTGAATATCGAAACCCTGGCCCACATCCCGAACGCGGTCTACGGAGCGCTCATCATCATCATCCTGATGATCGAGCCGCTGGGACTGGGCAAGCTCTATGGCAACATCCGGGACTACCTGATGGTGTGGCCCTTTGATCAACTCAAGAAATAGGCCGCAAATGACCCACGATCCCGAAAAAGCAGCAGCCAACATCCTGTCGATGAACAGTATCGAGGTCCTCTATGACAACGTCATGTTGGCGATCAAAGGGGTCTCCATCCAGGTCCCAAAAGGAGGAATGGTAGCCCTGCTCGGGTCCAACGGGGCCGGCAAGAGTACGACGTTGAAGGCGATCAGCGGCCTGCTCAAGGCCGAGCGCGGCCGCGTCAGTCGCGGCGAGATCAGCTTCGGCGGTTCGGTGATCACGGATTTGCCCGCGCAGCAGCGCGTGGAGATGGGGATTTGCCATGTGATCGAAGGCCGCCGAGTTTTCGAACATCTGACGCCTGATGAAAACCTCGAAGCGGCAGCGCCGATGGCGATGAACCGGGCCACGCTGAAAACGGAAAAGCAGAGGATCTACGAGTACTTCCCGCGCCTCGCTGAACGGAAAAACTCCCAGGCGGGATATCTTTCAGGCGGCGAGCAGCAGATGTTGGCGATCGGTCGCGCGTTGATGACCCAGCCCCGACTCCTGATGCTCGATGAACCGAGTCTAGGCTTGGCGCCTTTCCTGGTAGCCGAGATTTTCAGCATCATCAAGAAGATCAACAAGGAACAGAGGTTATCTGTTTTGCTGGTCGAGCAGAATGCGCTCGCTGCGTTGGAGATCGTGTCGGACGGTTATCTGATCGAGAATGGCCGCGTTGTCATGCATGACACGGCGCAGGCATTGAAAGCGAATTCAGACATCCAGGAGTTTTATCTGGGAGGAGGTCCAGGCACGAATTTCCACGACATCAAACATTACAGCCGGCGCAAACGCTGGCTGAGCTGACTCGATTGTTCCAAGCAAGACCGGGAGGAGAAAATGCAGTCGATTGGAAGAACACTGGCTTTGGCCTTGCTCGCCACAGGCCTCCTGTCGGCTTCCGCCAAGGCGGCGGATCCCGAACCGTTCAGAGTCGGCGTTTGCTACGATCTGAGCAAGGCCTACACCTTCGCTACGCCACAGGTCTCGCAGGCGGCGCTCGATCTTGCCGATCTCGTCAACATGAAAGGCGGGATCGATGGGGCGCAGGTGGAGGTGATCGTGCGCGACCACGGCAATGAGCCGCAGCGCGGTGTCGAATGCTACGAACAGCTAAAGCGCGAGGGCGTGTTTGTTTTCGACACGCTGTCCACACCGGTGTCACTGGCGATCTTGCCGCGCGCCATGAAGGACCAGCGCATCCTGATGCAATCGCTTGTCGGGCGAGGCGATGCCGTCGACGGCACGGTGTTTAACTGGGTCTATCCGGTCGGACCGACCTATTGGGGCCAGGCGGCCAACGACATCGCCTATATCAAGCAGCTGCACGACGCAGATCTTTCCGGTGTGAAGGTGGGCTTCGTCTACTTCGACTATCCCTTCGGGCAGGAGCCGATCGAGATTCTCAAGACGCTTTCAGAGAAGGAAGGATTCGAGCTGATCCTTTATCCGGTTCCGCTGCCTGGCAACGACCAGGCGGGGGTCTGGTCCAAAGTGCGCCGGGACAAGCCCGACCACATCATCAGCTGGATGCTCGGCGGTGCGCACGTGGTTGCGTCAAAGGAAATGAAACGTAACGGCATTCCGATGGAGAAATACATCTCGGTCAACTGGCTCAACGAGGTGGATATCTCCAATATCGGCGCGGAGGCGGCGGAGGGGCTCAAGCGCGGCACGAATGTCGTGGGCGGTCAGGACATCGCACTCTACAAGGAAATCATGTCCGAGCTTTACGACAAGGGCAAGGGGAATGGCCCGGTCGAAAAGACGCGGGACGTTTTCTACAACACCGGCCTTGCGATGTATTCGATCGTGTTCGAAGCGGCCCGTCAGGCGGTATCGCTGCATGGCCATCCGATCACCGCCGAAACCTACAAGGCTGGGCTGGAGGCGATAGAGAAATATGACGCAAACGGCCTGATGGCGCCGATCACCGTGACGGCAGAGGATCACGGCGGCGGCGGGCGCACCCGGATTGAGATGTGGGACGGTGCCACATGGGTTCCGCAGACCGACTGGATCGCCGCCTATCAGGATGTCGTCTGGAAGGTTGTGAAGGAGAGTTCGTCGAAGTTCGACGGCAAGTGATACGAAGAAGTGGAGGCCGCGTCGTGCGGTCTGTGAAGCCGGCCCAGCGGAGTGGGCCGACAATGAGGAAGCACTAACCAACGGGAGGTTCGACATGACCATCTTCAACAGAGTGACTGCCGCTTTACTGGCAGCGGGGTTGGGACTGGCAATCCAGACAGCCGCGGCACAAGACAAGGAGCCGATCCGCTTCGGCCTTTGCTTCGATCTGAGCAAATCATACACCTTCGTCTCGCCACAGGTCGCGCAGGCTGCGCAGGATCTCGCCAAATACACAAACGACAACGGCGGGATAGCAGGCCATCCAGTCGAAATGATCGTGCGCGACACCGGCAACGAGCCGCAGCGCGGTGTCGAGTGCTATGAACAACTGAAGCGCGAGGGCGTGTTCCTGTTCTACTTCCTGTCGACCCCGGTGACGAATGCTGTTCTTCCTCGCGCCATGAAAGACGGCAACATCGTGCTGCAATCCTTCGTCGGCCGGGGCGATGCGGTCGACGGGAAGGTATTCGATTGGATTTTCCCGGTCGGACCGACCTACTGGCAGCAGGCGGCCAACGACGTCGCCTTCATCAAGAAGCAGATGGGCGGCGACCTCAGTGATGCCAAGATTGGCTTCATTTATCTCGACTATCCTTTCGGTCAGGAGCCGATCGAAGTCCTCAAGACACTTTCTGAGAAGGAAGGCTTTGAGCTCGAGCTCTATCCGGTGCCGCTGCCCGGGAGCGACCAGGCAAGCGCCTGGACCCAGATCCGCCGGGACAAACCCGACTATGTGATCAGCTGGCTTCTGGCCGGCGGCCACGTCGTGGCCTCCAAGGAGATGAAGCGCAATGGCTTTCCGATCGATCGCTATCTGTCGGTGAACTGGATGAATGAGGTCGATATCAAGAACATCGGCGCCGAAGCGGCCAAGGGTATCCTGCGTGGCACCAACGTGGCCGGCGGCCAGGAGGTGCCCCTCGTCAAGACCATGCTTGACACCTACTATGCGAAGGGCAAAGGCAGCGGACCGGAATCGCTGGTCCGCGACGTCTACTACAATTTGGGGTTGGCGGTCTATTCGGTGGGAATCGAGGCCGCCCGGCTGGCTATCGAGAAAAACGGCTCGCCGCTGACCCCCGAAAGCATGAAGGCTGGCTTTGAATCGATTAGGGATTTCGATGCCAACGGCCTCATGGCTCCGGTGACCGTGACACCTGAGGACCACGGCGGAGGCGGCAAGACCCGCGTCGAGCAGTGGGACGGTTCGGCTTGGGTGCCGCTCACGGATTGGAGCGCGGACTACACCGACGTGGTGTGGGAAGTGATCAAGAAAAGCTCGTCGAAATTTACCGTCGAGTGATCTGACGGCGTGCCTGCGGGTCGCTCCGACCCGCAGGCATAAGCCGGGTTCACCAGTCATGCAAGATCAATCTGCGAGGGATCGAGCAATGGAAAGCAGCCCGATCGAGGTGTCCGTCGAAGGTGGCGTGGCCACCGTCACTATCAACCGGCCCGAGCGCAAGAATGCGCTGTCGGTCGCCGCCGCCGACGGGTTGGTCGATGCATGGGAGCGGATCGAGGGTGACGATACGGTCAGGGTTGCGATCCTGACCTCGGCTGATTGCGGCGTGTTCAGCGCCGGGCTCGATTTGAAGGAAGCGGCCGAGATCGCGCGCACCGAGAGCCTCGACATCCTGAGCAAGATGCGCGACCCCTTTCACGACACGATGCGCGGATGTCGCAAACCGATCATTGCCGCGATGACCGGCTCTCTTATGGCTGGCGGGATGATGCTGGCGCTGAACTGCGATCTGCGGGTCGGCCTCAAAGGCACCAAGATCGGGATCACCGAAGTCAAGATCGGACGCGGCTCGCCCTGGGCCGCGCCGGCTCTGTGGATGCTGCCGCAGCCTATCCTGATGGAGATCGTTCTGACCGGCGATCTCATGCCGATAGAGCGGCTGCACGGTTACGGTTTCACCAATTATTTGGAAGACACGCCTGATCTGGTTCGCGAACGGGCCCGAGACCTCGCATGCCGGATCGCCAGTGCCGCACCGCTTTCGGTACTCGCGGCGAAGGGCAGTGTGCGCGCGACCATGGACCGGGGCTGCGCCGGCGGGCTGGCAGAGGGCAAGCGCCTGCACGAGGTGGTCTATGCCAGCCAGGATGCCATCGAGGGTCCGCGGGCCTTTGCCGAAAAACGCGCGCCCGTCTGGCAAGGCCGATAAGGGAGATAGGCATGGGCGAATTGATGCGGCTTGATCGTGATGGGCCTGTGGGCATTTTGCGCTTTCTCTGCCCCGAACGGCGCAACCCTTACAGCATTGCATTCGTCGAGGCGCTCATCGCCAATCTGCGGCAGGCCGAAAAGGAAGACGCGATACGTGCCGTGGTGATGACCGGCGGCGAGCATTTCTCAAGCGGCGGCGATCTTGTCGGCTTCCGCGCCGAGATCGCCAAGGGCGCCCGCGCCACCTCGCAGATGGTCGACATGGTCCACGACGGCGGTCGTGCCGCCTATCAATTCAAGAAGCCACTGATCGCCGCGGTGAATGGAATTGCCTATGGCGCGGGGCTGAGCCTGGCGCTGTCGGCCGATATTGTCGTTGCTGCCGAGGATGCGCGCCTTTGCGAGGTCTTTGCCAAGGTCGGCGGCTGCACCGACACCGGGTCGAGCTGGCTCCTTCAGCAGCGCGCCGGCGCTGGGGTGGCCCGGATGCTGGTGCTTACCGGGCGCGAGATCGATGGACGCACGGCCTGCGAGCTGCGTGTTGTGGAGGAATGCGTGCCGGCCGGCGAGGTCGAGAACCGGGCTATCGAGATCGCGCGAGAGATCGCCGCCCACCCCGCCTTCGGCATGCACACGGCCAAGCGTGTCATGCGGGCGGCTGCCGAATGCTCCTACCTCGAGGCTCTGGAGATCGAGCGCGATGCGCAAAGCGTGCTCCTTTGCGCCCATGATTTTCCCGAGGCCATGAAGGCCTTCCAAGAAAAGCGGCCGCCACGGTTCAAGGATTGCTGATTGCGGCAAGAGACGGTTCAAACAGTCATAGGAGAAACGCCGATGAAGGTGCTCGTGCCCGTCAAACGCGTGATCGACTACAACGTGAAGGTTCGCGTGAAAGCGGATGGGAGCGGTGTCGATCTCGCGAATGTGAAGATGTCCATGAACCCTTTCGACGAGATTGCGGTTGAGGAGGCGATCCGTCTGAAGGAAGCGGGTACGGCGGACGAGGTCGTAGCAGTTTCGATCGGAGTGAAGCAGGCGCAGGAGACGCTGAGAACGGCGCTGGCGATGGGGGCGGACCGCGCGATCCTGATTGTGGCGGCCGCAGATGTGCATCAGGACATCGAGCCCCTGGCGGTGGCGAAGATCCTGAAGGCGGTGATCGACGAGGAGCAGCCGAACCTGGTGCTCGCCGGCAAGCAGGCGATCGATAACGATATGAATGCCACCGGGCAGATGCTCTCGGCGCTGCTGGGCTGGAGCCAGGCCACCTTTGCCTCGGAAGTGAAGGTCGAGGGCGGCAGCGCCGTGGTGACCCGCGAGGTCGACAGCGGGCTGCAGACCGTCAAGGTCAAGCTGCCGGCGATCGTGACGGTCGATTTGCGCCTCAACCAACCCCGCTACGCTTCGCTGCCGAACATCATGAAGGCCAAGAAGAAGCCGCTCGACGAGAAGACGGCGGCGGATTACGGCGTCGACGTGAGCCCGCGGCTCGAAGTGGTAAAGACGGCCGAGCCGGAAACACGCCAAGCCGGCGAGATCGTGCCGGATGTCGATACGCTGGTGGCGAAACTCAAAGAGAGGGGATTGGCGTGATGGCTGTTCTTCTGCTGGGCGAAGTGAATGACGGCGAACTGGTGTTGGACGCCACCGCCAAGGCGGTAAATGCCGCCAAGGCGCTGGGCGAGGTCACCGTGCTCTGCGCCGGGGCTTCGGCGGCAGCCGCCGGCGAGGCAGCCGCGACGATCGAGGGCGTGGCGAAGGTTCTGGTGGCCGAGCATCCGGCGCTGAGCCACCGCCTGGCCGAGCCGACTGCGGCAATGATCGTAAGCCTCGCGGGTGACTATTCGCATATAATGGCCCCGGCCACCACCGACGCCAAGAACGTGATACCGCGGGTGGCCGCGCTACTGGATGTGATGGTGATCTCCGACGTGTCGGGCGTTGTCGATGCTGAAACGTTCGAGCGCCCGATCTACGCCGGCAACGCAATCCAGACGGTGAGATCGAAGGACGCCAAGAAGGTCGTGACCCTCCGAACCTCGGCCTTCAAGGCCGCCGGCAAGGGCGGTCCGGCCAAGGTGGAGACCGTAGATGTGCCCGGTGATCCAGGCCTGTCGGAATGGGTCGAGGACAAGGTGGCCGAAAGCGACCGCCCCGAACTGACCTCTGCCGGGGTCGTAGTCTCTGGCGGCCGCGGCGTCGGCTCGCAGGGAGATTTCGCCCTGATCGAAAAGCTGGCCGACAAGCTCGGCGCAGCAGTGGGCGCCTCGCGGGCCGCAGTCGATGCTGGCTTCGCGCCGAACGACTGGCAAGTCGGCCAGACCGGCAAAGTCGTGGCGCCCGAGCTCTATGTTGCAGTGGGCATTTCCGGGGCGATCCAGCACCTTGCAGGGATGAAGGATTCCAAGATCATCGTCGCAGTCAACAAGGATCCGGACGCCCCGATCTTCCAGATCGCCGACTACGGCCTTGTGGCTGACCTCTTCCAGGCCGTACCCGAGCTGATCGAAAAGCTCTGAGATGCGGACTGCCCTCTCTCTTAGTCCAGGAGCTCGCCTCAACCATGATCGAAATGTCTCATTGCCCTTCAGGACTCCGAACATCGTCGTTCACCCCGCCCGCAGAAAGGTGGGTTTGGGGTGTCGCTTACGCGCGGATGCGCCGGTCCAGCGTGGCATGCACGCCTGGTCTTATGGCCGAGTGTCTTCAAGAATTCTTTTCGCCCGCTCCACAACTGGGCGGTCGACGAGCTTGCCGTTGACGCGCACCGCGCCCGCATCGCTCGTCCGCGCGGCCTCCACGACCGCCTGCGCCCAGGCGAGCATCGCCTCGTCGGGTGCGAAGCCTTCGTGCACCGCTGCCACTTGACGGGGATGGACGCACAGCTTTCCGCCGAACCCCAGGGCGCGCGCCGCCGTTATGTCGGCGCGCAGCCGTTCTTCATCGTCAATCGCGATCGTCACACTGTCAACAGGTGGCGCTATACGGGCAATCGTCGAGGCGAGCACTAGGCGCGAACGGGCGTAGTGCAGAGCCTCGCCCTCAGCTTCGATGCCCGTGTCGAGCCGGAAATCGATCGACCCGAAGGCAAGTCGCGTCACACCCTTGACACTGGCCAGCTCCCGAGCGTTCCAAATTCCGAGTGCGCTCTCGATCAGTGGCACTATCGGCAGACCTTGAGGAAAAGCAGAGACGAAGGTGTCGAGCGCCGCAGGCTCTTCCGCCTTGGGCAGGAGTGCTGCGGCAACGCCCGGCGTGGCCAGCAGCACTTTATCTTCCTCGTGCCATTCTGTTCCGATACCGTTGATCCGAACCGCGGCGCGGCCGCCCTTGCGAAGCCAGTCGCGGATCGCCTCGCGCGCGCCGATCTTCGCCTTGGGAAGCACCGCGTCTTCGAGATCGAGCACCACGATGTCGGGACCTGTCGCAACAGCCTGATCGAAGCGGTCCGGGCGGTCGCCGGGCACGAAAAGATAGCTGCGTGGGATTTTCAATGTGCTTCCTTTAGTCGACCGTGAACAACGCCGTTTGGGTTCAGGTTTGAACGGCAATTCGGTGGTGTGATGTGAAGATGCGGCGGGCAGCGTCGTAGAGAGCTTCCAGGATTTTGGCGCAAAGCATCCTCAGCCAGTTGAGGATGAGGCGGAGGTTGTAGCCGACGGCGGTGAGCACGGCGTTGGCTTGGTCGCCGTGGCGTCCCTTGAGGAAGTTGCGCCCCAGGTGGCCGTCGGTCTGTAACCGTCCGGTGACGCGGGGTTTGTTGGGCGTCTGTCGTCGTCCAGATTTTGTCGCTGATTTCGCAATCGGTTTCGAAGTTAGTGACGAAGCATGGGACGGTTTGAGGTTCTGACGGGGCCGGAGCGTCGGCGTCGGTGGTCAGAGGAGGAGAAGCTCCGGATCCTGGCGGAGATCGAGAGCTCGGGCCTGAGCGCGGCGGCGGTAGCGCGGCGGCACGACCTCTATCCGCAGCAGATCTACCGCTGGCGCCAGGAGTTCCGGCACGCCGCGGCGGGCGGCGCGAGCTCGGGTGGCTTCCTGCCGGTGGAAGTGGTCCCGGAGCGGGAAGCGGACGAGAGCACACCGGAGCCTAGCCGATCCGAGAGCATGATCGAGGTCGTGCTCATGAACGGCCGGATCGTTCGCTTCGGCAGTGACCTCGACGCCGCCGTTCTTCGTCGTCTCGTCGGCACGCTGGAGGAGGCATGATTACGCCAGGTGCCGGCGTTCGCGTCTATCTCGCCTGCGGCGTGACCGACATGCGGAAGGGAATCAACGGCCTGGCGGCGCTGGCGCAGGAGGTCCTGCGTCAGGATCCCTCCTCGGGCGCCGTCTTTGCCTTCCGCGGGAGACGAGGCGACAGGATAAAATTGCTCTTCTTCGACGGTCAGGGCTTCTGCCTCTACTACAAGGTCCTGGAGCACGGCAGATTCCCCTGGCCATCGCCGGCGGACGGCACGGCGCGACTGACGGCAGCGCAACTGGCGATGCTGTGGGAGGGGATCGACTGGCGGCGACCGAAGTGGAGTTCGCCGCCGCGGCGCGTGAGCTGATTATCGAGGGAATCCAAGGCCGTAGGCTTGTTCCTCATCGGCCGGATCAGTTAGACTCCAGCGTATGGACGTCGCTCTCGACAACCTGCCTTCCGACCCGGAAGCCTTGCGCGCGATCATCGCGGCGCAGGCCGACGCGCTGGCCGAGAAGGAGGCGCGTCTTCGGTCGTCGGAGACGCTGATCGAGAAGCTGAAGGCGCAGCTGGCGGTGCTCAAGCGGGCCCGCTTCGGCGCCTCCTCCGAGAAGATCGACCGGGCGATCGAACAGCTCGAGCTCGCGCTCGAGGAGATCGAGGCGAGCGACGCCGAAGACACGCAGGGCAAGGAGAAGCTTCTCGTCGGCCGGACGAAGGCGAAGCCAACGCGCCTGCCGTTGCCCGAGCATCTGCCGCGGGAGACGGTCGAGCATGCCGCCGGCACCGTCTGCCCGGAATGCGGTAGTGAGCACCTTCGCCGGGACGGCGAGAAGATCACGCAGGCGCTCGACTACATCCCGGCCTCGTTCCGGGTGGTGCGGCACGTGACCCCGCGCCACGTCTGCAACGACTGCGAGACGATGGTGCACGGGAAGCTGCCGTCGCTGCCGATCGAGCGCGGCAAGCCCGGCCCAGGCCTCGTTGCCCACGTGCTGACGGCGAAGTATTGCGATCACCTGCCGCTTCATCGGCAGTCGGGGATCTACGCGCGCGAAGGCGTCGAGATCGCGCGCTCGACCATGGCCGACTGGGTCGGCAGCGCCGCGGCCCTCATGGCGCCGCTCGTCGAGGCTCTCCGCAAGCACGTCCTCGCCGGCGACCGGCTGCACGGCGACGACACGACGGTCCCGGTGCTCGAGCCCGGCCGCGGTCGCACGAAGACGGCTCGGCTCTGGACCTATGTGCGCGACGGCCGCCCCTGCGGATCCGACGTGCCGCCGGCTGTCGCCTACTTCTACAGCCCCGATCGCAAAGGCAAGCACCCGCAGGCCCATCTGAAGGACTTCCGCGGTGTGCTGCACGCCGACGGCTATGCCGGCTTCAAGGACCTTTACCAGGCGCGTGGCCCGGACGGGGATACGTCGATCGGCGAAGCGGCGTGCTGGGCGCACGCGCGGCGCAAGTTCTTCGACCTGACCATCAATGGTCCCGCTCCGATGGCCGAGGAGGCGTTGCGACGGATCGGCGAGATCTACGACATCGAGAGGGAGATGCGGGGTAGTCCGCCGGAGGTGCGCCTTGCCGTCCGGCAGGAGCGGGCTGTGCCGAAGGTCGAAGCCTTGCATGACTGGCTGGAGGACCAGCTTCGCCGGCTCCCCCGGAAGGGCACGCCTGCGGGTGCGATCCGCTATGTGCTGGCGCGCTGGCCGGCACTCTGCCGCTACCTTCACGACGGCACGATCGAGATCGACAACAACGCGGCCGAGCGCGCCATCAGGCCCCTATGCCTTGGAAGGAAGAACTGGTTGTTCGCAGGCTCCGACGCCGGCGGCGACCGCGCTGCTGCCATCCTGTCGCTGATCGAGACGGCGAAGCTGCACGACCTCGACCCCGAGGCCTACCTGCGCGATGTTCTGGCACGCATCGCCGATCACCCGATCAACCGCATCGGCGAGCTTCTGCCCTGGAACATGGCCGATGCCGCAACTTCCGCCGTACCTGAAGAAGCTCGATAAGCGCCTCATAGCCCTGGCCGCCGAGCACGAGGTCATGCTCCTGAGCGAGCTCGACGGCTTCCTCGCCGGGATCGTCGTCTGCCCCGACTTCGTGATGCCAAGCGAATGGTTGCCGCTTATCTGGGGCGCCGACGACGAAGAAACCGATCTCGTCTTCGACTCCACGGAAGACGTGGAGGAAACGGTCGGCCTGATCATGAAGCACTTCAACGCCATCGCGAATGATCTTCGTCGAGGCAAAGGCTACGGCCCCATCTTCGACGTCGACCCTCGTCACGACGAGGTGCTGTGGGAGCTCTGGTCGGAGGGCTTCGCCCAGGCGATGGCGCTGCGCCCGGATAGCTGGAGCGTGATCGTCGAGGACGACGACGAGAATGCGCAGGCGGCCCTGTCAGCGCTCGTCGCGCTCTCGGCGCTGGCCCGCGGAGACGACGACGTGCCGGTCGAAGACCCGATAGCGCTTCAGGAGGTGGCGACCGAGTTGATCGCACCCTGCGTCACCGCGCTCAACGCCTGGCGCCTCAAGAGCGGCCTCCGTGCGCCGATCACCGAACCCGCCATGAAGACCCGTAAGGTCGGGCGAAACGAGCCGTGCCCCTGCGGGTCCGGCAAGAAGTACAAGAAGTGCTGCGGCCTGAACTGATCAAGCCCCCATGGCCGTACGCTTACGTCGGTCTTCAGGTGGCCAATGACCGCCTCGATGGCCGAGCGGCGTCGCAGCTCGCGTCTGATCTGGCCGTGAACCCCGCGCTTCTGGCCGGATCGGTAGACCCGGAGCGGCTTCGGGGCGTCGTGGCCCTGGTAGCCCTTGTCGACGTAGACCCGCTCGATCTCGCGGCCGGTCAGCGCCTGGGTGTCAGCCAGCACGATGGCCAGCGTGTGGCCGTCATATGGGTTGCCGTGGAAGGCCCTGGCGTGCAGCACGAACTGGCCACCCTTGGCGCGGCGGTTGGTGGTAGTGATCGACACCTTGCAGCCGAACTCGTAGGGCTTGTGCGCCTTGCCCTTACCGATGCACTCGGTCTCGGGCGCGTGCCAGGAGTACACCTTCGGCCCGCGCTGGCGCTGCTTCTGGAGGCGGATCTGCAGGGCCCGCATCAGCGGGATGCCGAACACCTCCTCGAGGCCGGCGTCGCCGGCGATCTTGCGGCGGATGTCGCGGATCAGCCGGCCGAGCCGGGAGCGCAGGAACCGCAGCTGGCGGTTCATCCTGTTGAACTGCTTGGCGTGGGCGTAGCGTCCCACCATCATCGCCGCCCGCTTGGCGACCCGCACATAGGACTGGCGCAGCGGCACGTCGTGGGCCTTGGCCAGCCGGCCGAGTTGCTCGATGGCGGTCAGCATCAGCTTCGGGTCGGTGGGGAAGGTCACGTTCTTCGGCTGCACCGTGGTGTCGACGCTGACCCGCGCCAGGTCGGGCTTGCTGAGCGCGCCTGTGTCGTGCGCCACCCGCAGCGTCTCGGCCAAGAGCTTGTCGAGCCTCTCCCCGATCCGCTGGCGCCAGTGGGTCATGCCGGAGCGGTCGTGCGGCAGCTCGTGGCGGAAGAACTCCTCGCCGGTGAAGTATTGGAAGTACGGGTCGTGCACCCAGCGCTCGCACACCCCCTCGTCCGACAGGCCGTAGATGTGCTTCAGGAATAGCAGCCCGACCATGAACCGGGTCGCCACCGCCGGGCGTCCGGCCGGCCGGTACAGGTCCGCCAGCTCGCCGTCGATCCATTCCCAGTCGATCTCGTCGGCCAGACGGACCAGCTCGTGCCGCATGTTGATGATCTGGTCGAGCCGCGCCCGGAACAGGTCGCCCGAACCGCTCGCCGGCGTCTTCGATGGCCGCATCACCCCCCCTTTCGCCTCAGGAAAGGGAATCACGACCCCCGTCGGAACGGAACCGAAATCGCAGGATTTCGGGGCGCAAACCCCCACTTTCCTGCAATTTCGATTTACTTGGAGACGCCGACAACCCGTGGCTCTTCAACGGTTTCCGCGTTGTTCACGGGGAACTCCTTTAAGCTGCTTAGACCAGGGCACAACACATGGGATGCCTGGTCGACGCGGATCGCGCTAGGGATTGAACGAAGCCGCTGACGCGGCATTTGGCGGATCGGTTTAAAGCCGTTCAGTCATCCAGCACTCCGCTCAGGATCTCTTCGCTATGTTCACCAAGGCGCGGCGCGGGACGCAGATCGTGCCGCGCCGGCGTGGCCGAAAACTTCACTGGAGGTTTTGTTGTCCAGATGGCGCCTTCGGTGGGATGCGCCACGCGCTGGAAGAATCCGGTTGCCTCGATGTGCGGATCCTGCGGCAGGTCGGGCAGCATCCGCACCGGCATGACCGGGATGTCGGCTTCCTCCATCAGGTCGATCCATTCCTGTGTCGTCCGCGACGGCGCAAACTGCCCGACCATGTCATAGACTGCGCCGATGTTCCGGCTGCGTTCGTCCATGTTCGTCACCCACGGATGACAGAGCATGTCTTCACGCCCGATGGCGCGAAAGAAGCGGGCCCATTGCGCGTTGGAATAGGGAAGGATGGTGATATACCCGTCCTTCGTCTGGACCGGACGGCGATGCGGCACCAGCATGCGGCTGTAGCCGAAGCTTTGTGGGAGGTTTTCGAATGTGGCGGCGGCCATGTGCTCCACCAGCAAAAACGATGCCAGCGTTTCGAACATCGGCACCTCGACATGCTGCCCCTCGCCCGTGCGTTCCCGGTGATAGAGCGCGGCCATGACCGCCCAGGCCGCCGTGACTCCGCCCAGCTTGTCGGCCAGAATGGTTGGCGCATAGGAGGGCGGCGCGCCCGGGTCGCGCATCGTGGCCAGCCCCGCCATTCCCGAGACCGCCTGAATGCTGTCGTCATAGGCGGGCTTGTCGCTGTACGGCCCATCCGAGCCGAAGCCCACGGCAGCCACGGTAACAAGACGGGGATTTTCGCGGCGCAGAGCGTCCGGTGCCAGAGACAAGCGGGCCAGCGCGGCAGGGCGAATGCTGGATATGAAGACATCGGCGTCGCGTAAAAGCCGGCGCAAAGACCGCCGGCCGTCATCGGTCTTGAGATCCAGCACGACGCTGCGTTTGTTGCGATTCACACCCAGAAAGGCTGCTCCCATGCCGGTGCTTTGAGCGGGTTGTACCTGGCGCAGCATATCTCCCTCGGGGCTTTCTACCTTGATGACGTCGGCCCCCAGATCACCCAACATCTGCGTGGCCAAGGGACCGAACACGACCGAGGTCATGTCAATAATCCGGACCCCCGACAGAAGTGCGGGTCTTGCCTCGCTCATGTCTGGTCCTCGCCTTCGACGGGCGCGGCGAATTCCCGCCGGATCGCCGCATTATGCGCCCCCAGCGCAGGTGAGGCGCCCAGCGGCATATTTTCGCCCGGCCTGCGAATCGGTGGTGCCGGTAGACCAATTTCGCCCGAAGGGCATTGAATGAGCGTCCGGTCGAGCTGCGGGTGGCTGGAAAGCGCCACAACGTCGTTGACCGCGCCCGAGGCGATGTCGGCTTCCCTTAGGAGCGCTAGCATCTGCGACCTGTCCATGGTGGCGAAAGCGGATTCGATCATCGGCTGCAGCACATCCCGGTTACGATTGCGGTTGTCGTTGCCGTCGAAACGCGGGTCCTCAACGAGTTCGGGCCGTTTCAGAACCATGTTGCAAAAGCGCCCCCATTCGCGCTCGTTCTGCACCGACAATACGATCTGACCACCATCGCGGCAGGTATAGGCGCCATAGGGGCAGATCACCGGATGACTGAGGCCCACCCGAGGCGTTGGACGTCCGGCACAATCGTGAAAGATAAGCGGCACCGCCATCCAATCGGCCATGGTGTCGAACATCGCCACGCTGACGCCGCGGGCGCGCCCGGTGCGCTGGCGTTCGATCAGCGCTTCGCAAATCCCGGCATGTGCGGTCATGCCCGTGGCGATGTCGCACACCGAAATGCCGACCCGTCCCGGTCCGTCCGGCGTGCCGGTGATCGATGCCAGTCCGCTCTCGCATTGCACAAGAAGGTCATAGGCCTTGGCCTTACGCATCGGCCCATCGTCGCCGTAGCCCGTGATATCGCAGGTGACGAGCTGCGGGAAACGCGCGCGCAGCGATGCCGAATCCAGTTCCAGCTTTTCGAGCGAGCCGGGAGCGAGGTTCTGCAGGAACACATCGGCGCGGGCGAGAATCCGTTCCAGCAGCGCACGATCGTCTGGATCCTTGATATCAAGCTCCAGGGATTCCTTGCCCCGGTTGAGCCAGACGAAATAGGCGCTTTCCCCGTTTGCCGCTCTATCGTATCCGCGAGCAAAATCGCCCGATCCCTTGCGTTCCACCTTGATGACCCGCGCACCCGCATCTGCAAGGCGCGACGAGCAGAACGGCGCAGCAACCGCCTGTTCCAGTGCGACCACAAGCAGCCCATGCAGCGGGCCCTTTTCGTCGATGTTCATATTCTTCTCGAACGCGTGAATTTTGAGCTTGCCAGAAATCTAACATCTGTTAGAAACATCGTCAACTCAGATGGCCTGGAAGCGCAGCTAGGGAAGGGCGGTTGATAATGCACGAAGGTCCAGATGTAGCCTTTCGAAGGGGGCTGGCAGAAGGCAAGGTGGTTCTTCCCAAATGCAACGCGTGCGGGCGTTTCCACTTTTTCCCGCGCGTGGTCTGTCCGCATTGTTACGCAACCTCGTTCGCGTCACACGAGGTTTCGGGCAAGGGCGAGATCCATACCACAACGGTCGTCCGGCGCCCGCCCGATCGGGGCGGCGATTACAACGTCTGCATCGTCGAGCTGGAGGAACGGGTTCGGATGATGAGCCGCGTTGAGGGCGTTGCGCCTTTTGACGTGGAGATCGGCATGGCAGTGATCGCCTATGCGGGAGAGATCGATGGCACCCCTGCCGTGCTGTGCAGGCCGGAAGGGGGCTGAAGAGATGGAGAACAAGCTGCGCGGCAAATCTGCAATCGTGGGAACCGGACACGCCGGCTTCGGCGAGGCGCCCGGGTTGACGGCCTACGACATCATGGCAGAGGCAGGGCTGGCGGCACTGGCGGATGCGCAGCTGAAACTGTCCGATGTGGACGGACTCTTTTGCACGATGATGGAAGACAGCATGCCGGCGTTGATGGCGGCGGAATATCTTGGCATCCGCCCGCGTTTCGTCGAGGGGACGATGACCGGCGGCTCTTCGTTCGTCAACTACATCACCGCGGCCACCATGGCGCTCGCGGCGGGGTTGTGTGATGTGGCGCTGATCGTCTACGGCTCGAACCAGCGCAGTGGGTCGGGCAAGCTCGTTACGGCCTCGCGGCCGCCGCCTTACGAACAGATTTATCGCCCGCGCTATCCGATCTCCGCCTACGCTCTTGCGGCGGCGCGGCACATGCATGAATTCGGCACCACGCGCGAACAGCTGGCCGATGTGGCGGTTGCCGCGCGGGCCTGGGCGCAGCACAATCCCGAGGCCTTCGAGCGCGGCGATCTGACACGCGAGGACGTGCTCGCCGCCCGTATGGTGAGCGATCCGCTGACGGTGCGCGATTGCTGCCTCGTCACCGATGGCGGTGGGGCGATCGTGATGGTACGGTCGGAGCGGGCGAGGGATTTCCCCAAGCCGCCGGTTTACGTCCTCGGTTGCGCCGCCGAGAGCACGCATCGACAGATCTCCCAGATGCCGGATTTCACCGTCACGGCGGCCAGGGAGTCGGGTGCGCGCGCCTTTGCCGCAGCAGGGGTATCTCCGTCCGACATCGACGTGGTCGAACTTTACGACGCCTTCACCATCAACACGATCCTCTTTCTGGAGGATTTGGGCTTTTGCGAGAAGGGCGAGGGCGGGGCCTTCGTCGAGGGCGGGCGGATCGCGCCGGGGGGTGGGCTGCCGGTCAACACCAACGGCGGCGGGCTCTCCTGCGTGCATCCGGGCATGTACGGCATCTTCACGGTGATCGAGGCGACCCGCCAGATCCGGGGCGATGCGCCGGGACTTCAGATCGCAAATGTTGATCTGGCGCTTGCCCACGGCAACGGCGGCACGCTGTCGAGCCAGGTCACCGCGATTCTGGGCTCGGAGAACACGTTGTAGAACGACTGGGGAGGTGAAGCGATGCCGCTCAATTATGAGGCTCTCTCGAACTGGGAGTTTGAAGACGTAACGCAAACCCTCACCGAGCGCGACACCATGCTCTATGCGCTCGGCTTGGGCTTTGGCGACAATCCGACCGACGAGAAAGAACTAGCCTATGTCTATGAGGATGGGCTGATGGCCGTGCCGTCAATGGCCGTCACGCTTGGCTACCCCGGTTTCTGGCTGCGCGATCCGCGCACCGGGATCGATTGGAAGAAGGTCTTACACGGCGAGCAGTGGCTGGATGTCTACAAGCCATTGCCGGTCAAAGGTGAACTGATCGGCCGTACCAGGATAGATCAGATCTCCGATAAGGGCGAAGAGCGCGGCGCGGTCATCTATCTGAGCCGTGACATCATCGATGCAGCCAGCGGCAAGACGCTGGCCAAGGTCTCGATGTCGACCTTCTGCCGCGGCGACGGCGGGTTTGGCGGCGAAAACAAACCGGGACCGACGCCTGCGTCCATCCCCGAGCGCGAGCCCGACCATGTTTGCGATCTTGCGACGCTGCCGCGCCAGGCACTGATCTATCGCCTGTCGGGCGACTACAACCCGCTGCACGCCGATCCCAAGATCGCCCGTGCAGCAGGGTTCGAGCGCCCAATCCTGCATGGCCTGGCCACCTACGGGCTGGCGGCCCGCGCCATTCTCAAGACGCTCTGCGACTATGACGCGAGGCGGCTGACCGGACTGGACGTGCGCTTTTCCGCCCCGGTCTATCCGGGCGAGACGGTGCGGTTTCATATCTGGCGCGAAGGCGACGGCGCGCGGTTCAGAGCTTCGGTCGCCGAGCGTCAGGTTGTCGTGCTGAACAACGGCGCAGCCCGCTTCACCTGAGGTCAGCGATCATGGCTCAGCCGCTCAGCGATATTCTCGTGCTGGATTTCAGCACGCTTCTGCCTGGCCCCTTGGCGACCCTGATGCTGGCCGAGGCCGGGGCCGAAGTAGTCAAGCTGGAGCGCCCCGGCATGGGCGAGGACGCGCGCCATACGGAGCCGAAAATCGACGGCGTCAGCATCGGTTACGCAATCCTGAATCGCGGCAAGAAATCGATTGCGCTGGATTTGAAGGCTGAGGGTGCAGTGGAGAGCCTCCGTCCGCTGATCGAGAAGGCTGATATCCTGGTCGAGCAGTTCCGCCCCGGCGTGATGGATCGGCTGGGCTTGGGATATGAGGCGGTGCGTGCCATCAATCCGGGCATCGTCTATTGCTCGATCACAGGCTACGGACAGACGGGGCCTAAACGGGACTTTGCCGGCCACGACCTGAATTATGTCAGCGACGCCGGAATCCTGTCGCTCAGTCGCGGTCCCGACGAGCAGCCGACAATGCCGTTCGCGCTGGTGGCCGACATTGGGGGCGGTAGCTACCCGGCGGTGCTCAATATCCTGCTCGCCCTGCGCGAGCGCGACCGTACGGGGCAGGGTGCCCGTCTCGACATCGCCATGGCCGAGGGCGCCTTCGTTTTCGCCTATTGGGCACATGCCAAGGGCGTTGTCGCCGGAGAGCCGATTGGCAATGGCGCCGACCGGTTGACGGGCGGATTGGCGCGTTACAGGCTCTATTCCGCCGCCGACGGACGGCAGATCGCCGTGGCGGCACTCGAAGAGAAGTTCTGGCAGGCCTTCTGCGATGTGATCGGACTAGGGGCGGAGCTGCGCGACGACCTTGCCGATCCGCAAGCAAGCACCGCCGAAGTTGCCCGCCTTTTGGCGACGCATCCGGCCTCGTACTGGGAACCGCTTCTGGCCAAGGCCGATTGCTGCTGCACGGTGGTCAAGACCCCGGCCGAGGCGGCATCCAACGACCATTTTGCCAACCGGGGCGTTTACGGCCGGCGGGTGCGAATCGGAGAACGGCGCGTACCCGCTCTGCCGCTGCCGATCGCGCCAGCTTTTCGCGCGCCGCCCCCCGGCGACGCCGCCGCGCCCGATCTCGGCCGTGACAACCGCTATTTCGGGCTGCCCGACCCATGAGACACCGCCAAATGCGCCGAAGATTGACGGTGCCAGTGTAGCCCGCTAATCTAACACATGTTAGAATTGCTTCACCCAAAAGGTGGATATGATGACGACCTCCCAAGAAGCGCTTCCGGAACAGGCCGCGAGATTCGTCGTGCCCACGTATTTCGTGAACAGCGACAGCCCCGAGGTCCAGCAGTTCGTCGCCCGGGCTCTGCGCGATCTACCCAACGATGCATCGCAGACCGAAAAGGCGATCCGTCTCTTCGAGGCGGTGCGGGACGGTATCCGTTATGATCCGTACACCTTCGCCTTGACGGCCGATGCTTATCGCGCGAGCGCCATCGCCGGAGCGGAGGCCGCCTTCTGTGTGCCCAAAGCGATCCTCTTGGCGGCCTGCCTGCGCGCGGTCGACATTCCCGCAGCGCTGGGATTCGCCGATGTGCGCAACCATCTGAACACGCCCAAGCTGCGGGAGCTGATGGGCACCGACCTCTTCGTCTATCACGGCTATGTGCAGCTCTGGCTCGACGGCAATACCTATAAGATCACGCCTGCGTTCAACATTGAGCTGTGCGAGCGGTTCGGGGTCAGGCCGCTAGTCTTCGATGGCAACAGCGACGCACTGTTTCACGAATTCGACGTCAAAGACCAGCGGCACATGGAATATGTGAACGATCGGGGGCTCTACGTCGACGCACCGATGGAGGAATTCCTGCGCGTATTCAAAAGGACCTATCCCAAGCTCGAGCAGTTCAATCGCGAGCGCATCTCGCACAGCGCCGAAGGGGTGGACGCCGAGTTTGCGACAGCGGGCAAGGTCTCATGAAATATCTGGAAGACTTCCAGCCAGGTCAGATCTACAGGTTCCGCGCAAAGCCGCTGAGCAAGGAGGAGATCATTGCGTTCGCGCATGAATGGGATCCGCAGCGGCTGCACACCGATGAGAACTATGCCGTGTCCGTCCACGGCAGCCTGATCGCCTCGGGCTTTCAGACGATGCTGCAGGTGTTCAAGCCAGTCATGCATGGAATGATGCCGGAGATCGCCAATATCGGCGGGCTGGGTTTCGATTCGCTGAGATGGCCTCGGCCTGTTCGGCCCGGCGAAGCGCTCGACATCGAACTGGAAGTCTCTTCGGTCAAACCTTCGAAGAGCAAGCCGGACAGGGGCGTGCTGGCCTACGCGCTCAGAGCCATGAATCCCGCAGGACAGGTCGTGTTCACTGCCGATACTCCGGTGATGATCAAGCGCCGGCTCTCGGAGGAAAAATGAGCAACGCTGCACCTCACGATCAGGACGATCTCCGCCTGTTGCGCGAAAGCGTCCGCACGCTGTTCGAGCGCGCGGGCGGCGTGGCGCGAGCGCGCAAGATCAAGGACGAAGGCGGCGGCTGGGATGCGCCCGTGATGACGGAACTGGCCGAGGCTGGCGTGTTCGGCGCCGTGGTTCCCGAAGAGGCCGGCGGCCTCGGCATGGGGCTGGCCGCCGCCGGTATCATCGCCGAAGAAGTGGGCAGGGTGATCGCGCCGGAACCTGTGGTCGCTTCGGCTGGGCTCGCAATTGGCCTTTTACGCCGACTCTGCCCCGAGCATGCGCTTCTGACCGAGGCGCTGGCCGGCACGACGGCCCTGGCAACAGCATGGCAGGAGCGTGACGCCAAAGGTCTCTCCAACACCCTGTCATGTCGGTTCGAGAACGGCGCTCTGACCGGGATGAAATCCTGGGTCGCGGGGATGGCTGCTGCAAATGGCATCCTCGTCGTGGCGGAGGCCGGCGGTGGCCCGGCTCTCGCTTTGGTTGAACCCGGCGGCAAGGGCATAGCCATCGACAAACGACGTCAGTCCGATGGCAGTATACTGGCCGAGCTACACCTGTCGGGCGCGCCAGCCGAATTGCTCGCAAAGGGCCCGGCCGTCGCAAAGGCTCTGGAAGCTGCGGTCAGCGACACGACGGCGCTGACGGCGGCCGAGCTTATCGGGGTCAGCGCAAAGGCGCTGGAGATCACGCTCGACTACATCAAGACGCGCGTGCAGTTCGACAAGCCAATCGGTTCGTTCCAGGTCATTCAGCATCGCGCGGTGGACATGCATGTCATGCAGGAAGTGGCCGAAGCGGGCGTGCGCGACGCGCTAGGCCTGATGGACGCGACAGAAGCCCCGCGCCTGCGTGCCCGCCAGGCCAGCCGCGCCAAGGCCCGGGCTTGCACCACGGCCAGGAAGATCACGCGCGAGGCCATCCAGCTGCATGGCGCGGTCGGCTACACCGACGAGTTCGACATCGGGCTTTACCTGAACAGGGCGCTGGTGCTCTCGGCCTGGCTGGGCGACGACGTCCATCACCGGCGGCTCTGGCTGAACGCCCGCAACGCAGAGGAGGCCGCAGAGTGATCGACTACAACGCCATGAGCGACGCGAACTTCCGCAGGGAGATACGGCAGTTCTTCGAAACCGAGTATCCCGAAGAGCTGCGCAATCTTTCGCATCGCCCGAAGTTCGCCGAAATCGAGCACTGGCACCGCAAGCTCCATGCCAAGGGCTGGGTCGCACCGGCCTGGCCTGCGGAGTACGGCGGCATGGGGCTGAACGCGGCCAAGCTTCTCATTTTCTATGAGGAACAGCAGCGTTGGGGCGTCGTGCGCGGCCGCGACATGGGCGTACAGATGGTCGGCCCGCTCATCATCAAGTTCGGCGCCGATGCTCAAAAGGCATACTGGCTGCCCCGCATTCTGAGCTGCGAGGACATCTGGTGCCAGGGCTATTCCGAGCCGGGCGCAGGGTCCGATCTGGCGAACCTGCGCACGAACGCCGTGATCGACGGGGACGAGTTCGTGATCAACGGACAGAAGATCTGGACGACGATGGCGCATGACTCGACGCACATTTTCATGCTGGTGCGCACCGATCCGAAGGCCCCAAAGAAGCAGCAGGGCATCAGCTTCATTCTCGTGCCGATGGATCAGCCGGAGGTCGAGGTCCGAACGATCACCACGCTGGCGGGCGAAACCGAGTTCTGTGAGGTCTTCTTCGACGATGCCCGCACCCCATGCGAAAATCTGGTCGGCGAACTGAACAAGGGCTGGACCATGGCCAAGTCCCTGCTAAGCTTCGAGCGCGTGTTTATCGGCGCACCGAATCTGGCCCAGAACGCGCTTGGTCAGCTTGAAACCTACGCCCGCGGTGCCGGCCGCTTCGACGACGCGGTCTTTTGCGACCGGTTCGCCGAGGTCGCGCTCGATGTCGAGGATCACGCGGCGCTTTACGCGCGCTTCGCCGATCAACTCAAGCGGGGCGAACCGCTGGGTGCGGATGTCTCGATGCTCAAGATCTGGGTGACCGAGACGTTTCAGAAGATCACCGAACTCATGATCGAGGCGGCAGGACCCGACGGCGGCACCCTCGGCCCATTGCAGGTCGGCAATGTTGGCGTCGATGTTCTGGCGGCCTTCTACAAGGCCCGGCCGACCACGATCTACGGCGGGGCGAACGAGATCCAACGCAACATTCTATCGAAAGCTGTCCTGGGCTTGCCGGGCTGACCATGAGGGAGGAATTATGATGTCCGATCGTTACGCGAAATACGACAAGCTGAAATTCGATTATCCGGCCGAGCGTGTGCTGCGCATCACCTTCGACCGGCCTGATACCTTCAACTCGGTGGACGCCGAGACCCACACGCAGATGACCGATATGTGGATCGACATCGATCGCGATCCCGACATCAATGCGGTGATCGTCACCGGTGCTGGCAAGGCGTTTTCGGCGGGCGGCGATTTCAGCCTGATCGAGAGCATGATCGGTAATGCGCACGAGATCATGAAGACGTGGAAAGAGGCCAAGAACCTCGTTTACAATATCATTAACTGCAACAAGCCGATCATCTCGGCGATTAACGGTCCCGCGGCCGGCGCCGGCCTGGTCGTCGGAATCCTGGCCGACGTGTCGATCGCGGGCAAGAAGGCTAAGATCGTTGATGGCCATCCCCGTCTCGGCGTCGCCGCCGGCGATGTCGCTGCGATCATCTGGCCGCTGCTGTGCGGCATGGCCAAGGCGAAATACTATCTAATGACCTGCAGGCCGGTCTCGGGCGAAGAAGCAGACCGGATCGGGCTAGTGTCGATGTGCGTCGAGGATGACGTTCTACAGCAGACAGCGCTTGACGTTGCGACCGATCTTGCGAATGGCTCACAGAGCGCGATCCGGTGGACAAAATACTCGCTGAACAACTGGTTGCGCCAGGCCGGCCCGATCTTCGACGCCTCCACTGCTCTCGAAATGCTCGGCTTCATGAGCGAGGATGTCAAGGAAGGCGTCCTGTCGCATCGCGAGAAACGCGCGCCGAATTTCCGCAAGGACTGCCCGATCTGAGCCGAGCCTAGCAAGGGAGAATAGGAAGTAATGTCCATTGACATCTATCAGGACATCGCGACCGCCTACACCGCGGCGGCAAAGAAGGCGCCGGGACTGAAGACGCGGTTCGAAGCGGCGGGGTTCGACCCTGGCAAGGTGTCATCACTGACCGAGCTCTCCCGTTTGCCGGTGATGAAGAAAGAGGAGCTGTTGAAGCTCCAAAGAGCGAACCCGCCTTTCGGCGGGTTCCTCGCCGCCGATCTGAAGGACGTAGCACGCATCTACGTCTCGCCCGGCCCGATCTTTGAACCTGCGCTGCCAGGCGGCGGTGGTCATGGCCTGGACCTGCTGTTCCAGGCAGCGGGCGTAGGCGCGGGCGATGTGATCCTGAACACTTGGATGTACCACCTGGTGCCCGCGGGGCTTCTCTTTGACGAGGCAGCGCAGGCCGCAGGTGCCACCATTATTCCCGGCGGCGTCGGCAACACCGAATTGCAAGCCCAGATCGTCGTCGAGACCGGCGTCACTTCCATCTGCGCGTCGACGGCGTTCTTCCTGACCTTGGCCGACAGAGTGATCGAAACCTATGGCCGCGACGCCTGGAAAGTGAAGAGCGCCTTTCTGGGAGGCGAAATGGGCAACTGGATTGCCAAGCGCCGTAGAATCGAAGCTGACTACGGCGTTTCAACCTGGGCGGCTTATGCCACGGCCGATCTCGGTCTGGTCGCCTATGAGGATGGCGGTGAAGGTTACGTCGTCCATCCCCACCGGGTGGTGCAGATTTGCGATCCTGTCAGCGGCGACCAACTCCCCCGCGGCGAGACGGGCGAGGTCGTGGTGACCGCCCGCGACGCCACCTGGCCGATGATCCGTTTTGGCACTGGTGACAGCGCCTTTGCGCTGGAAAGCAACCACGACGGCAGTGTGCGCCGCCTGTCGGCCCTTCAGGGGCGCGTAGGCGCGGCAGTAAAGGTGCGGGAGATCTTCGTCTATCCGCGCGTGATTGAGGAGGTTGTTATCGCCACGCCTGGAGCCAAAGCGGCGCAAGCGGTGGCCGCACGCGAGAACGACCGCGAGACGATCCGGCTTTCCCTTGTTTTGGAAGACGGTGCCGACGCGGACAAAGCGAAGGCCGCCGCGTTGGAAGCATTCAAGCTTCATGCGCGCATCCGCGCCGATGCGGTCGAGATCGTCCCGTCCCTCCCGGAAGGCGCGGAGTTGATTGTCAACCGCAAAGACCGCTGATCGCTCATAAGGGGAGTGCCGAATTGTGCGGGGATATCAGGCTGCGATGTTGACCTGCGGCTGATGCGCCGGATTGTTGACAGCCAAGCGGGATACCAGTGCTCGAACTTTCTACGCAGCATCCCTTGAGCACCTCGCCGGCGACTCGGGACAGAGTTTGGCCATGTGCCCGTCCTCTACGCCTTGCACATCCATGGCATCCGATCGGGCTGCCTGCGGGCTTCGGGTGCGAGGCGCTGCTCGATCCATCATAATACCGAATGGCGCCGGAGGCCTGCGGGCATATGTCGACTAATGTCTCCGGTCAGGCGCAGTTCCTGCGGAACAGAGAAGGCGTCGTCCCCGTCATCTTGCGGAACACGTCCGTGAAATGGCTGTGGCTGGAAAAGCCAAGGGCGAGCGCGATGTCCGTGATCGACGCACGGTCCGACAGCAGCATCTCCTTTGCCTTTTGAATCCGCCGCTCGGTAATGTAGCGGCAGGGTGGCTTGCCAAACGTCGCCTTGAACGCCTTGCCGAAATGGTGCGGGCTGAGTCCCGCTTCCACTGCGAGCGCTGCGAGGCCGATATCTTTGTCCAGATGCGCCTCGATGAAGTCGACGATCCTTCGCCGGCGCGAGGCGCCGAGACCGCCCCGGAGCGATGGCGGCGGCCTACCGTTTTCGCCGAAGGTCTCGAACAAACGCAGGGCGAGCGACGTGCCGACGAGGTCTAGGCAAAGCCCACTACACCGGCTATCGTCGATGAAACTGCGCCTGAGGCAGGCAATCAGTTCCTCGACCGCCGGGTCGCGGAGCGCCGCTCTACCTCTGATCTCGGGCACGCGCCCGTCGAAGGCGTTGCCAATCGTGCGTTCGATGAAGCTATTTTCCATGGCAATGACGAAGGACTGCTTGTCGGCCGTCCAACCGACATGGGCGGCCCGATCGGCCGGGCTCAGATGAAAGTGCCCCGCAGCGACCGGATATTTCTCGGTGCGGCGGCTTTCAAGCAAACGGCAGATGAGGTCCAGCGGTTCGCTTTCATGCATGAAGAGGGCGAACTGTGCCGTGACAATCTGTGTCCCGGGATTGATCGGGATATCGCACCGGCTGACGACAATGCCGTTACGGGCGATGCGCCGTGTGACGGACAATACCGGGGACGCAATTTCCGATGTGAAATCGACCAGAGTGGTTTCGGCCATGACGCAATCTCCATCGCCTGAAAATTGATATCTCGGCCGATGGCGGGTTGCCGGCCTTTAACAAGTTCCATTCCCGGTAGAGTGTATGTTTCAAATCCGATGATCCTGTGACAACTTTGTGATGAGGGCGGCGCAACTGTGGCAGTCTCGGGTTTCGGTTTCTATGCCCGAATTCATTTGTACTTTAATAAAATTTCGTAGTTTGCAGATCTGGCGTTGCGAATATTGTAACGGTTTCCTGAAAGACGCCGCGAAAACACGGAAGCCAGCCCGCGCTTCAACTATCGATAGTAATCGATGTCGTCGGCGCCCTCCCGCCAGTGACACCGACCTGGCAGGAGGCGGCTTGTCCCGCGCGTCGCGCGACCGATCGTCAAATGGCCGCGCCGCGTCCGCTACGGCCGGATGGCCTCATGGGAGGAGACAAGCCCCATGTCCAAGGAGAAGACCGTCCCCGGCATAAGTCC
>MDTD01118440.1_pt1 | contig 89062 bp, 63 predicted proteins | sample 811221 | NCBI WGS metagenome assembly MDTD01 (sample SAMN05326646, study PRJNA326480) | marine metagenome | isolation source: seawater | place: Pacific Ocean: South West | collected 2011
CCGTCCCCGTCCCCGTCCCCGTCCCCGCGCCTCGCGCCGCGTCCCTCGTCGTCGTCCCTCCTCCCCTCCCCGCGCCCGTTCCCGAGCGCTCGATCGCTCCGCGTCGCCTTCCACCTCGCGTTGACCAATCGCGCGCGTTTCATCTTCCCCGAGATCATCATCGTTCGTCCCCGACTCGTCGTCGGCGTCGTCGGCGTCATCGCTCGAAACCTCGCGCCGTCGCGATCGTCGTCGTCGTCATCCATCGTCGTCGTCGTCATCGCTCGATCGATCGACCGACGCGCGCGACGACGAGGAGGATCGGGATCGTCGTCGTCGTCGTCCCTCTCGTCGTCGATCGCCGTCGGTCGAGCGACGACGAAATTCGACGACGACGACGACGAGACGACGAATGAAATGACGTGACGCGAAAGGCGCGCGAGGACCGGTGTAGGGTTGAGGGGTGAGGCGTGGAGGGTTGAGACGATGGTGTATATATTGATAGGGTATATTGATTATATATATGGTGCACGGCATGCACGACCGACCGACCGACCGATCGATCGATCGAGGCCCGGTCGGGTCGCGCGGTCGTCCGGTCGGGTGGGTCCTCCTGACGAGTCATGACTCAAAGAGAGAGAGACACACACCCACGCGCCGTGGCCTCCACGTCGTCGTCGCGCGCGCGCGAAGTTCATTCATTCATTCGGAGGCGCTCATGGGTGGACGCGTGCGTCGACGCGCGGGGACGATGGATCCACCGCCGTCGACGTCGCGCGCGGACGAAGGAAGGGGCGAAGGTACGCGCGAGGCGAACGAACGACGACGACGACGACGACGACGACGACGACGGTCGATCCGTCGAGGAGGATTCATCATGCATGCGTTCGAATGGATTGTCGCGTGGGCACACGAGGGGGGGGGGACACGTGAGGGTTCATGACTCGAAAATAGACCTCGTCCCGCGCGTGCGTTGACTCGATCGATGACTGACGACCGCGCGTGCGTGTTCGTTTTTTCGACGACGATGTAGACGAGGTGTGTTGGATATGTCTCGATGGGGACACCGAGGGACGAGAGGTACGCACGAAGACGCGCGCGTTCGCGTCGCGAGTCGACGTCGGCGACGTCGCGTCGAATCGCGACGATGCGATGATGCCACGATTCATCGCGCGACGGGACAACGGAAAACGCGCGCGAACCACCGAATCTCCGAGAAGACGCGTTTGAGATTTTTTGATTGGAAAAAGTCGGACGTGTATGGGATGAAAAAGTCGCTTTTTTCAAAAAAAAAAATGAAAATATCTTGGGTGGGGATTTGGTGTAGGGTTTATAGGGAGGGACGGGCGAGGAGGAGAGGAGGAGACGGACGGACGTCGAGGGGGATCATCTGTCCGTCGATCTGTTCGCGCGCGTTCCGGGCGAGATCGGTCGATGGATTTTTTTTGTGTGTGCTTCGCGCGCGCGCGAACGATGGCGAGTGACTGACGCGTGAATCGACGCGATTGACGCGAACGCTAGTTGTACCAACCGTGCGCGTGTCCGAGGTGGGCGCACGCCAAGTGCGTGGCGAGATGGCAGTTGCAGTGCTCGGGGAAACCGGAGGAGGTGACGTGTAAATTTTGTCACCAAGAGTTGCCGGATTGGCGGTCGACGTTGTTTCGAGACGTCGTGCGGTCGGCGAGCGAGGACGGAGGCGGACGGGTGACGAGCGAGAGGGCGCCGCAGCCGTGGACGAAGAAGCGAAGCAGTATGGATGAGATGCGACGACCGTCGTCGTTGGACGAGGACGATGATGAAGGGGTTAGGAATACTAGGAACGATGAGGACGACGGGCCGGGGGAAATTCAAGGGGACATCATCGTCAAGTTTAACAACATTTCGTTTCGATGTCAGGTGCGCACGGGTCCTGACGGGTTGGCGGATTTCATGCGACAAATCAGAGAGCGGTGTGGCATTCCGGAGGAGAAGATGAAATCGCTCAATCTCACGTATCGGTGTAAAGATCCGAGCAACGGGATGCCGATGACGCTCGAAGGGCTGAACGAGAGCGCCTTTGACGCCGCGGTGTTGTGCTCCGCCGTGCAAGACAAAATGAAACAGCAATCGCGCGCAGAATCGGGATCAAAGTCTCCGCGAACTTCGGAAATTACGTCCAGAACCAAAGGCAGACGCTCGAACGATACTAATCCGTTTGAAGACAGTCGACAGGACGAAGTCTCTGCATTTCACAGATATTAACGAGACGGGGAGGGAGGGGGACGTCGAAATGATGGTTCCTTTCGAAAACATGTTGTATCAGAACTTAATAAGCGCAAATTTTAACGCCTGCCGCAGATACCACCGTGTAAGATAATCACGCTTTACCGAACTGTAATAATTAAAAAAGTTCCGCCATCATCGCCTCCGCGTCGTTCTGTCCCTCGAAACCGCTGAGTTCGGCGAGCTTTTCGAGCGTTTGTTCGCCCTCTAATTTCTTTCCGTTGATCACCCAGGTCGGGAAACCGTCCACCTTGGCCGCTTGACAAGACCCAGAGAGAGGCGTGCCTCGCTCCCATCCGTCCGGGAAGCACTCGACGTACGGAATCTCCGCGCCGGCGCCGAAGATTTCCTTTTGCTCGATGCAGTGCGAGCACCAAAAGGCACCGTACATCTTCGCCCCGGTCTCCGCGAGATGCTTGGCCAGCGCGCGAGAGTACGACGTCGAGCTCTGTTCTAATTGCGGTGGCGCGTATTCCAGTCTCAAACCTTCCGAAGAGCTCGCTTCTGGGCTCTCGGTGAGGACGATGCTCATCGTCAGCGCGGTGACGACGTACAGGGCGATGGCGGCAGGGAGCGCGTTACCGCTCTCCTTTGAGCTCAGACCAGAGAAACCGATGCCGAAGAGCGTCAAAGAGAGCGTCGCTGAGGTTAAGCAGTACACGCACTCCACACCTCCGAGCTTCACCGCCAAAACATAGAGCAAATACGAAGACACCCCCGCCAAACCGGTGGAGGCGAAGAAGAGCAACAGACGACACCGCGAGTACGACGCCTCCAAAGTCTCCTCCCGGTTCGCATCTCCCTGCTCCACGAGCTCCGCTTGCATGTTAGATCCCCAAAACGCCAGAGCGGCGACTAATCCGTACGCCACGGCGCCGTACGCGGACAGAGGAACGCCGAACAATTCAGAGTATCCGCTATTCAGCGCCGTCTGACATCCTCCCACCGGACACGCCACCTCGCCTCCCGTGAGCTTTTGAACCGCTAAATACGTCGACTCCAACGCACCGAACGCGCCCAACCCCGCGGCGACGCGCAGAGGCGGTCGAGGAAGCGGTCCCGGCGGTACCTTTCCCCCTCGCGGTTTCGCCGTCGGCGTCCCCGTCGGCGTCTCTTCCCTCTCCCTCTCCTCGACCTCGTCCATCAGCGCCGGCGCGCGCACCGGCTCGTTCGCGTCTCCCGACGAAGAGACGACGACGATCGACGATCGCGTCTTCCCCGCTCGCGCTCTCGCGCCCGCACCGCTCGTTCGCGCCGCGACTCTCCCGCGCCCGTCCCTCCGTCTCGAGACCGCGCGCGCGCGCGCCTTCGTCGCCGTCGCCGACGCGCGCGGCGCGATCGCGATGGACATGTCGACCGGGAGAACCCTCGTTCGTTCGTTCGTTCGTTCGTCTCTCGCGACGAGTCGGGATCGCGTTCGCGCGCGCGTCGTCGTGTCGCGTTTCTGGATAACGGAGACGCATCGTCATCCACCCACGCGAGGCGCCGAACGTCGCGTTCGAGCGCGAGGGATCGGTGCGACATGCGCGGGGAGACGTTGGTGTCGTCTCTCGCGCGCGTCGCGTCGACGTCGACGTCGTCGTCGATCGACGCGCGCGCGAAGGCGACGATTCGTCGGTCTCCTCGGTCGAGAGAGAAGACGCGCGCGCGAGCGAGCGATCCGTTCGGGAACGTCGGCGCGCGATCGATCGATCCGTTCGCGTCCTCGCGCGCGTCCTCGTCCTCGACGGCGTCGAGGTCGGGGAGAGCGCCGCGCGAGGCGCCGCGCGAGACGCCGACGCCGAGGTATCGAGCGTGGGACGACGTCGACGTGTACGAGGTTCCCGAGCGACTTCGACGTCCGAACGGGGAGCGAAACGTCGATTTCGTCGAGTATAAATCTCTCGAGGCGTTGTTTCCGAAGACGAGACTGGCGGAGCGGTTTCACGAGGACGCCGAGTTTCGGACGGAGGTCAGACGCGCGATGCGAGACGATTTATTCGTTCCGGACGAAGGGTTGAGTGCGGAGCGAAACGCGGCGATGCGGTCGCTGTCGAGCTCCGTGCACGTGAATTGGTTCGAGTCGCGCACGGGATACGCCGCGCTGAGCGAATTATTCGCGCGTCACGGAGTGGACGTCGACGGGGAGCGTTTCATAAAGACGCTCGGGTCGTTGTGCGGAGAACCGTGTCACGGAACCCTGATCGACATCGCGAGCATAGGCAAACAAAAGATTCGACACAGTTGGCACCAAGATTCCGGGTACGATCGATTCACCGTCATGCTCGGGTTTCCGGCGTCGACGCCGAGCGAGGAGGTTGGATTACCGCCGGGCGTCGGGGTCTTCACGCACGCCGTCAAACTCTCCCATCCGCTCGAACAATTAAACGCGCCGGGCACGGTGATTCAGTGGGAAGATTTTGAACCGTACGAGGGTGATTTCGATCCTCGCCACATCGCTCGACCGGTGTTCGGACGCGGGCAAGAGATCATGGTGTACAGAGACTCGGCGCACCTGCACTCCGCGCCCGACGTCTCGCATCGAGAAGCCGTCTGGAGATTCATGTGATGATTCACTCGCACCGCGAATTCGCCGCGCGCGCATTTCTTTCACTCCGCGCACTCCTCGTTCCTTCCTTCCTTCCTTCGTTCGCCTCCATCGTTCGCGTTCCCGCGTTGCATTCGCCGTTCCCGTTCCCGCGTTCCCGCGTCTCCGCGAGCTCGAAATTCGCCCTCCCCTCAGATTCCGGCGCGTCTCCTCGACGTCCGCTCCGCCGTCTCGTCGCCCGTCGCCCGAGCGCGATGGTAAAACTATCGCCTCTGTGTCACAGGGCGAGCGCGCACGACGCCGAGGTCTGGGCGACGTGCTTCGCGGGCGATACAACCTTGGTGACTGGATCTTTGGATGAGAGCGTCAAGCTGTGGGTGAATGAGGAGGAGGAAGACGCGGTGTCGCTGGAGAATCTGCGCGAGAAACACGCGTACACCGGGCACATCCTCGGGGTGTGTTCGCTCGACGCGAACGCGGCGGGACTGGTCGCGGCGTCGGCGCTGGACGGGGTCGTGAGAGCGTGGGACTCGGCGCGCGGGGAGACAAAGTTGGTGCTCGAGAGCGCTCCGGGTGAGTCTTGGGGAGTGAAATTCGATCCCACGTCCGGATCGAGTCACATCGCGATCGGTGGAGGCGTGTCGCGGGCGGTGCACGTGTACGACGTGGAGAAAGGGGAGAAGAAGAAGTCTTTAGAATTGCCGGAGACGACGGCGGACGCGGCGAAAAACGGGCGCTTCGCGCAGAGTGTGGCGTACTCTCCGGACGGTAAACGCATCGCGTGCGGGGTCACGGACGGTACTGTGGCGATATTTGACGTGAAATCTGGAAAGTGCGTGCACACGCTCACCGGTCACGTCGCACCCGTGAGAGACGTGACGTTTTCCCCCGACGGGAAGACGCTCTACACGGCGTGCGACGACGGATACGTCCACATCTACGACGCGCACAATAAATCCCTCATCGACGCCTTGGGCGGTCACAAGAGTTGGGTCTTATCCCTCACCGCCTCACCCGACGGCGCCGCCCTCGTTACCGGCTCCTCCGACTCCACCGTAAAGCTCTGGGACCTCTCCTCGCGCGCGTGCGCGCAAACCATGACGGACCACTCCGACGCCGTCTGGTGCGTTCGTTTCAGCCCCGACGGCAACAAACTCGCCGCCGTCTCCGCCGACAGTTCCATCTCCCTCTTCAACGTCGCCTGATCGTCCACTCGCGTCGCCGCGCGCGTCGCTTTCGTCCCGTCTCGCGAGGAAGGTTTTTCTATAGGTCACACAGGGGGGATACACGACGAGTCACGAACGCTCAAACACACGAATGACGTCGAATGCATCACCTCCACCGCGCGCGCTCCACCGTCCTCACTCGCGCGCGCGACGATTTCCAGCCCTCGGTGCGCGTCCGTCCGATCGCGCGTCTTCTCCCGTCGTCCGATCGTTCGTCTTTCCCCGCGCCTCGCGTCGTCGCGACGACGCCCGCGCGCGCGCGAGGCGCGCTATCCATCTTTCATCCGCCGCCACGCGCCCCTCGGCGCGAGACGCATCTCTCGACGGTGTCGCGCGCGCGCGTTCGACCGCGGTGACGACGACTGACGATGATACCCGAGATGTGTGTTCAACGCGCAGTGGAGATCAGTGACCATGTCGCACGCGTACGCGCGCGCGGCGTGTGTGAATCACGCGGGACGCGCGCGTCTCGGCGCGAGGGCGGCGGCGGAGACGCGGAGACTCGCGGGACGGGAACGAGGCGCGACGACGACGGCGAGGAGACGACGCGTGGTGACGCGAGCGGGAAGAGATTATTATGAAGTGCTCGGGGTGTCGAGATCGGCGGATGGGAAGGAATTGAAACGCGCGTACAGACAGTTGGCGCGTAAGTATCACCCGGATGTGAACAAGGAGCCGGGAGCCGAACAAAAGTTTAAGGAAATTTCCAACGCGTACGAGGTGCTGAGCGATGATCAAAAGAAGCAAATCTACGATCGTTTCGGTGAGGATGGTCTGAAGGGAGGCATGGGCGGCATGGGCGGCATGGGCGGTGATCCGTTCAGTAACCCTTTCGATTTGTTTGAATCCTTCTTCGGCGGCGGCATGGGCGGCATGGGCGGCATGGGCGGCATGGGCGGCATGGGCGGCCAGCGACAGAGTCGCAACCGTCCGACGCAGGGTGACGACGAACGCTTCGATATCGAGATTGATTTCCTCGAGGCCGTGTTCGGCGTCGAGAAGGAGCTGAACACGATGCGTCTCGAAAACTGCGACAAGTGCTCGGGAAGCGGCGTCAAGGCTGGCACCAAGCCGACGACGTGCGGGACGTGCGGCGGTCAAGGGCAAGTCGTCGCCACCGTGCGCACCCCGCTCGGTAATTTTCAACAAGTCACCGCGTGCCAAGCGTGCGGTGGCACCGGACAATCGTCCACGCCGTGCCCATCGTGCGGCGGCGACGGTCGCGTGAGACGCGGGAAGAAGATTCAACTTCGCATCCCGCCGGGCGTGGATAAGGGATCTCGTCTGCGCGTCCGAGGCGAGGGTAACGCCGGTCGCAGAGGCGGTCCTCCGGGCGATCTCTACGTTTTCATCAACGTCAGAGACGATCCCGAGTTGACGCGTTTCGAAAACGTCAACATCAGTTCGACGACGGCCATTCCGTACACCAAAGCCATCCTCGGCTGCACCGTGCAGGTTCGCACCGTCGACGGTCTCGTCGATCTCAAGATTCCTCCGGGCGTGCAACCGCAGAGCAAACTCCTCATGGCCAAGCGCGGGGTTCCCAGACTCGGCAACGATTCCGTTCGAGGCGATCACTACGTCACCGTCAAGGTTACCATTCCGGATAAAATTTCCGACGACGACCGCGCGCTGTTGGAAAAATTGGACGCCAACCAAAAGTGAACGCGCGCGCGCCGACCAAACGAACCAACGAACGAACCAACGAACGAGCGCGGGATTCGGTGACGCGGTAATCTAGCCATTAAAACACACACAAATCACAAAACGCGTCGCGTTCGATCGACCCTCTCGCGCCCTCTCGCGCCTCTCGCCCGCCCTCTTCTCTTCTCTTCCCTCGCTACCACGCGTACGCGTACGACGCCGCGCGTTTGAGCACCACCATCGCGAACGCCAACAACGCGCTCACCGCGACGTATCGCCGCGCGAGTCTCCCGTACTCCCTCGACCGCGTCGAGTCGGTCGCGCGCGCGTCCTCATCACCATCACCATCATCATCATCTTCACCCGACCGTTCCGCGCGACGCCGCCGCGCGCGACGCCGACGCGGAAGCTCACTGCCCGCCAGTCCTATGCCCACCGATTCCCCGTCCTCGATCTCCGTGAGCTTGGCCATGAAGACGAGGAGACGCGCGAACGCGCCGACACTGCGCGTCGCGTGATGACGACGATGACGACGCTTCGTCGAGCGTTCGCGCGCGCGGTGTCGCGCGTCGCGTCGACGTCGACGTCGACCCCGTCGCGCTCGTTCGTCGGCGAGGCGTTCGCGCGCGCGGACGCGCGGTGGGCGACGGCGTCGGCGCTCGAGGAGACGCGCGCGATGGGGCGAGGGACCGCGTCGACGAGCTCGGCGTGGACGCGGGCGTACGCGCGAGCGACGCGCGAGGAGACGCGCGTGCGGGTGAACGATGAGGTGCGTGTTCGTCGCGGACGCGCGCGCGAGGGTCGTCTCGTGCGTCGTCTCGAGAGGTGTTCGTCTCGTCTCGGGGACGGCGCGGGGACGCGGCGGAGGACTGACGAAACGAAACGCACGCGCAGATCACGGCGGAGACGGTGCGAATGGTGCGAGAGAGGGATTCGGGAGAGTCCACGCACGAGGTCGTGCCGCTGAGGGAGGCGATCGAGGCGGCGAGGGCGATGGGATTGGATTTGGTCGAGGTGAACGGGAAGGCGTCGCCGCCCGTGTGTCGAGCGATGGATTACGAACGCGTTCGATACGATCAAAAGAAACGCGTCAAGGAACAAAAGAAGGCGTCGGCGGCGGCGAAGAGACGAGATGTGATCAAAGAGTTGAGACTCACGGCTAAGATCGATGCGCACGATTTGAACGTCAAGATTAACGGCGCGAGGAAATTCCTCGACGCGGGACACAGGGTGACTTTTAGAATTTTGTTTAAAAAATCGGACGGCATCGCGCTCGAGAAGCGTCCGGAGCGAGGGGCGGAGATCATGGACAGCGTTATGGGGATGTTGGACGACGTCGAGATCGTCGTGAAACCGAAAATGGTGGGTCCGAGTCACATGACGGCGTCCGTCAAGAGACCGAGCGGGAAGAAAAAGTGACTCAAATAAATAGTGTTTTCGCAGCCGCGCGCGTATTAGTCTTACATGTGTGTGATAGAAAAGTTAATAAAATTAGACGACACCGTCAACGTCGTCTTCCGTCCGTCGTCATCGTCATCGCGTGAGCGCCGCGTTCGCTCCCTTCTTTCGCCAAATCGCGTAATCTTGCCCTGACAAGACGCACTCCCAGTGTCCGTCGGCGTGAAACTCGCCAGGACCGATCTTCATGAGCAATACGTCGTCGATGACGGCGGCGTACACGCTCTGTTCACACTTGACGATTTTCACCTCGCTTCGACAGTGTATCCCGCACTGTTTCCGCACCCGTATCATGTCCTGAATCGGTTGTTGCAGGTATCCCCAATCGTTATCGAAGAGGTGATCCCAAAACACGGTGGGCGTGCCCGGATGCGTGAGAATGTACGCGTACCCTTGCAACTCTTTCCCTCGAGGAAATCGCCAGTGTCCTTGCGTCGAGCCGGTGTCGTGATTCTCAATGAAGGTGACCGCGCGACTCGGCCACCATCCCATGACGCCCGGAGGTTTGCCGGATTGATCGGAGAGACGCCAATATTCTTGACGCTCAAATACGGCGTGCAGGATGCCCTTGGTCGTGACGTCGAAGGCACCGGCGAGACCACCCGCGGCGTTCATCCAATTGACGATGCGCTGACGATGCGCGTCTTGATTGTAATCGGGAGCGTCCATGTTATACGCCAACGCGTCCCAGTACTCGCCCACCGCGAATTGCGGGTTTGTCGCCTCCATGTAATCCTTGACGTGACCGCCCCAAAAGCCGCGAACGTAATCGAGACGCCATCCATCGTATCCGACTTCGCGCATGAGCCAACTCATCCAATCCTCGAGATCAGCCTTGACGAAGGGTTGACTGTGATCGATGTTGGGCGCGGCGTGGAAGAAATCGCCATCCGAGTGATTACCGCGACCACCAAAGTTTGGATCGTTGCAAACGATGGCGCGCGAGTCCCAATCCAATTTTCCGCCGAATTTGTTCCACAATCCGCGTTCGTCTTGAAAATGCGCGCACCGGTGATTGAGCACGGCGTCGCCCAGAACGAGGATGCCGTTGTCGTGAAGGGCGGAGATGACGCTCTTGAGTTCATGCTTGTCGCCGTAACACGAATCCAAACTGTAATAATCTCGAGGCATGTATCCCTCTTGACTGACGCTATCCGTCGGCGGCGGTAACCAAATGACGCTAAACCCGCACTCAGCGATCGTCGGCGCGAGTTTCTCGACGTATTGGTACCAATCCATCTTGCACGATTCCCAATTGAATCCTTGGAGCAAGACTTCGCGACCGTTACCGACCGCCGATCGCTCGGCGCGTTTACGTTCGACGGGAACGAAGGGTTTCTCGGCGATTTCCGTCGTCGTCTTCTCGGGTATCGTCGTCGTCGTCGCGACGTCGACGTCGTACTCGCTCGCCGAATCAACGAGAGGCTCGAGCGTGGAGGTGTCCAATTTCATCTCCGCCGCGCGAGCCGCCGCCGCGGCCGCCACGCTCATAGCTTCTTTCGATCGCTCGCCCGTGAGATCGAGCGTTGAGGACGCGTACATCGCTTCGGGCATGGGAATGACGAAATCATCGCCGTTGAAATCGATCCATCGCGAGCCTCCGTCCTCTTTCAACACGAAACGAATCGCCGTCGGCGCGTTCCCGAGCTCGAGCTCCGCAAAACTGATAGATTTCTCGGCGTCGAGCGGATTTTCCGCTCGAATCATGCGCGTCTCACACGCCTTATCCTTGTGCACGACGGAGCCGTCGGGTCGCCACATCTCCGGCGGTAACGCCCAGACGTCGGTACGAGCGCCTCGAGGGACGATGCCCCAGTGTAAGACAAGATTCCACGGCACTTCAGCCTCTATTCGCAGGCGCACGCCGCCACCCTCGGGATCTTTCTCCACCAAGGCGCCGATTTGAAACTGCACCTCCCGTTCGCTAGCCACCGTCTCGCGCATCGTGTTGGTGACGAGCCAAGGACCCTCGACGAGCTTCACGGGGAGCGGTTCCTCCACGGAATCCGTCACCGAACGAGTGCGCATGATGGATCTCTTCACCATACGCGTGCCTCGTTTCAGCTTCTTGGGCGGCTTTTCGTCGACGTCTCGAACGATCGCGTCTTCTTCACCTTCGTTGTCGTCTCTGTCGTCGTTTTCGCCATCGTCTCGGCTGTTCGCCGCGCTCGTCGCCGGTTTTTCATCCGTCGAACCCTGGCGTTCAGCCATGAGAGACTGCATGAGACTGTCGATGTCATCACTGGCGCCGGTGAACGGTTTGGGATCGACAGGAGGTGTTAATAAACGTCGCCACGTGTTGGACGGCGTCGTCGTCGTCGACAAAGACGAAGACGAAATCGCCTCCTCCTTCACCGGCGCATCTACAGACGCCTGCGCGTGCAAATCAAGGTTCACCATCGGTGTCGACGCGGTCTCCTCCTCCTCCTCGACTTCTTCCTCGTACTCCTCCTCCTCTTCGATCTCGTCCTCGTATTCCTCCGTTCTCGTCACCGTGCGCGTGACGGTTTCTGGTTGCGGCGGTTGCGGCAGGTGCACGTGCCAAAATCCACCCTGTTTATTATGAATCCACTGGTCGAGCTTTTTATCGTACAACACGAAATTGATCGCGTAAAATCCATCGATGACGTCCCCTTCGATGGTCGTCTGGAGTTTGGACGAACCGAATCGTTGCGCCGGACCGCTCGTAAATTTCGTTTGACACACGCCGACGATTTCGCGCGTGAGTTTTGGTCTAATCTTCTCTGGTGGATTTTTCCACTCGTCCCATCGCTCCTTGGTCTCTGCCACGCCCCAGTGTAATAGTAAATCGTTCGAAGCGAGATCCGTCTCCACGCTCACCCTGTATCGCACACCATTCGTCTCGACGCGGATCCGAATGTCGTCCTCCACGCGCGCTCTCTGCGAAACCGTAAACGACTCGGCGTAAAATTCCTCCTTGGCCGGTCCGTGCGCGACGTCCAACTCGAGCGTCATCGCACCAGCCTCCGACCCACTCAACGCTCGCGTCGTCGTCGTCGTCGTCGATATCGTCGATCTCGTCGTCGAGACGAGTTCGCCCGTGAAACTCTTCGTTCGCCTCGTCGCCGGCGCTCTCGCCCGCGTCCTGGTCTCTCTCGCGCGTTCGCGTTCGCGTTCGCCACCGATCACCGATCTCGGCAGACTCATCGATCGAACGCATCGCTCGACGCCTCCCGCACCGCTCGCGCGCGTGTCTCGTCGCCCGAACGCCGCGCGCGTTCGCCGCGCGTCGCCGCCGCCGCCGCGAGCCAGTCTCCCCGACGTCGGTATCACCGCTCCACACGCCCCCGTTCGTCCGCGCATCGCGCGCGCGGACTCAAACGCAATCTCCATCGTCCACTCGTCGCGCGCGCGATCTCAATCACCCCCGCGCGCGCGTCGCGCGACGACGAATCTCCGATCTCACGCGCAATCTCGCCACCGCTGGCCGATCGACGATGCGCGCGCGCGCGCCTCCGCTCGGCGCGCGATCGTCGCCCGAACCGCGACGAGACGATCGAATAAATTCTTCTCCACGCGGTTCCGAGACGCGGCGCGGGTTTCGGACTCGCGCGCGCGCGCGTGTGACGCGATCGTCGCGAATTGGAAAAGCGCGAGAAACGACTTTCATTCATGGAGGAGGCGAGATTTTTATACGCGACGACGACGACGGATCGAAGAGTCGCCCGGAAAAGGCAAAGACGCGGGTGTTGTGAGACTAGGCGTGCGTGTGAATATAAATTGAGCGCGCGCGATGCGCGGGTTATGCGTACATGCGGTGCGTCGGTCGTACGACGTCGGCGGTCTCCGTCCCGTCCCGTCGCGTTCTCTCTCTGTATCTCTCGGGAAGAGTCTCACATGGTTGGGAAATCGAAGAGCACGTCGTCGTCATCGTCGTCGCCGGCGACGGTGACGCCCACGTGGTGCGACGGTGGATGGAGAGTCGATTTCTCGCGCGAGGCGTCGTCGAAGACGCTCGCCGTCGCCACGGATACGTGCGCGTGTTCGTGACCAAATTCGGGTCTCTCCTCCGTCGTCATCGCGTTCGTTTCGATGACTTTCGTTCGTTTCGTCGTCGATAAACCTTTCGACGATCCCGATCGATCGCACAGACGATGTAATTCTCTCACTTGGTTTTGATGCGTCTGTTGTAACGCGTGAATCTCGTCTTCGAGCGCCGTGCGCTCTCTAAGACGGGCGTCGCGCTGGGCGTCGTCGGATGATTGCGACGTGGCCAAACCGGACAACTGAAACTTGAGCGTGCGCTCGTGTAACTGCGCGGCGGTGGATGCGATGTCTCGACGGAGATTGTCGACGCGAATGGCGACGTTGGGGGCGCCAACGCGCGGCGCGGAAAAGTCGTCGCCGAATCGCGCCGCCGCGCGCGCGCCCTGCATCGACTCGAGACGCAGTTGTTCGTCGGCGACGTGTAACGTGGTGCTGTCGAGACTCACGTGCGGACGGTTCGTCATCCACGAATCGTTCTGACGAAGCAATTGCGAGATGAAATTGTCCGGATCGTTCTCGTCGAACACGCGTCCGAAATCATTCTCCGCCGGCTTCGCCGTCTCGGCGAGTTTGCGCTTGGAGGCGGCCGACCGTTTACGCGTCGCCGTCTTCGGCGGCATGGGTTTCAGTTTACTCACCCTCTCGCGAATCTGCGCCTGTCTCTCCGCGGATTGATTCTCCGGACGCGCCAGACACGATTTCGGCGCCGTCTCCGTGCCGCACTTGCCCTTTTTGCTTCGTTTGCACACGTCGCACTTGGCGGAGGCCACTCTCGGTCCAGATTTGGTCGTCGTCGGCCTCACCGCGTCCTTCATCGTCGTCGACGCGAGTAGCGACCCTTCTGAATTCTCCGTTCCCGCGTGCGGGGACGCGGCCTCGTCTTCGGAAGGCGAGTGAAACCGATCCAATCCCTCGGCGCGCCACAAGCCGGTGAACATCAACTCGGCGCGATCGCACACTTGACTCATCTTACTTCCCGCGTGGTGCGACAGACGGTGCGTGTGCCAAATCATGGCACACGCGCGCCACACGTCTCGAGGCGTCGCGAGTTCGCCGCTCTCGATTCGTTTCAACACCGAGGAGAGATCGGTCGTCGTCGCCGCCGCCGTCTCGTCGACGCCCGTCGGCTGCGCGATGAAACACATTGCCTCGGGTTGATTCATAAAGTTTTCAACAATGTATTTACACCTCTCGAGCAGCATGGTGCCCTGGGCGTAATCACACGCCCGCGCCACGTCCGCACCGCGTAATAAATTCCCACTCTCGCGTCCGCCGTTGCATCCGACGGCTTGCGAATCGAGCGAAAACGTGCTCGACAACTTTTGCATCCCAATCGTCTCCCTCGACACCCCGATGCTCGGCACGCACACCACCGATCCACCACCGAATTCACCACCCACCACTCGAGACGCCCACTTGGACTCGAAGCTCGCTCGCACGATGCGCGCGGCGTCCCGTCGATCCTCTCGTCCCTCTCGCGTCCACGTCGACTCTAAAAACTCCCACGTCGCGTCGGCGTCTCGCTTAAAATCATCAATCGTCTGATGATGTTTCCGATCGAACGCCCGTTTAATCACCCACTCCAACCGTCCATTCGGTGTATCCTCGCGCGTCTTCCCCGTCTTCCCCGCCTCATCGTCGCCGTCGTCGCGTCCGCTCGTCGACGATTCCGCGCCTCGCCTCGCGCGCGCCGCGTCCCGCGCGCCGACGAACGCCTCCTTCGCCCGCGCGTGTCTCTCGCACTCTTTCGCGCACTGCGTCATCGTCATCACCATCACGTCAGTCATCCTCCTCCTCCTCGTCTCTCGCATCGTCTCGCTCGCGCGCCGACGCTCTCCGACTCGCCGGACGCATAAAATATCTCCGCCCCGACGCTCTGGATAGCTCTATCCGAACCATTCATTCATTCGCGGTCGTTCGTCTTCCTCCATCGAGGGTTCGTCCACGCGCGACGCGCGATGAACACACGCGCGTTCGTCCGCGCGCGTTCGCGAACGCGCGTTCGCGCGCTCCCATCGCGCGCGTCACCATCGCGCGATCATCGGTCGGACTCGATCCGCGTCCGAATCGAATCGAATCGAATCGCGACGTCTCGAGTCTCTCTCATCGCACCTCTATGGCCGAACGAATCGCACCCCCTCGCGCGAGGGCGTCCGCGTCCGCGCGCATGGTCACCCGCTCCCGCGCGTCGCCGCACGTCGCCGCGTGTCGACCCGATCGCGACGCCCTCGCGCGTGCATTCGATTGGGACAGAGCCTCGGATAGAGGGACGGGTCGGGGTCGTGTTTTTACGCCATCACGCGTTCGGGCTCGTGGGATGTAGTGCGATGAGAAAACAGCGATGAATGAACGAACCACGCGAAGCGCGTCGGGTCCCCGAATCTGATCCGCGAGCGATCGAGCGGAACGGTCGACCGTGGTTTTTTTTTTGTCTATTGATGGGCGTGTGTGTCCCTTCTCTATGTAGGTACTGTATGGTATGAGTCACGACCGGTGGATTGTGTGGGTGGGTGCGGTGACGCCGACGCCGCGTTCCCGCGTCCCCGTCGGTCGGTGCGCGAGACGTCGACGCGTGGCGATGACGACGATCGCGCGCGCGCGCGGTGGTGACGCGGTGGTCTCCATCGCCGCGTCGTCGCGCCGTCGATGTCGTCGATGGTCGGTCTCGACGCGCGCGCGACGAGGATTTCTCGCGGAAAAACTCCGAGACGAGGGCGCGGGCGAGGACGAGGGCGACGCGCGCGCGGGATCGAGCGACGACGCGTGCGCGTGTGGATCCGGTGAGACGTACGAGAGGTGTTGTGGGGTGATGCATCGAGGGGAAGGGGCCGATCGCGATCCGGAGGCGACGATGCGGGCGAGGTTTACCGCGTACGCGCGCGGCGACGCCGAATACGTCGTGACGAGCACGCACGCGACGTCTCCCGATCACGCGCGCGCGTCCTTGCTCGCGGACGCGAAGAAAACTATAAAAAACGTGTCGTTTCGTACGTTTACGCACAAACGGTCGACGTCGGGTAAGGAGAGGGGTGAATATTTCGTGACGTACGAGGCGTCGTTTACCAAGGGCGCGCGAGGAAAGACGCGAGTGTTGGCCGAACGCGCGCGATTACGTCGAGACGACGAGACCGGGGAGTGGAAATTCGTCGACGCGGTGGCGTTGAATCCGAACACGCTCGACGACGTCGGTGGTGATCCCGCGGGCGGCGCTCGGCGATAGTTTTTGTAGTACTCTACGCGCAACGCCGAGCGCGCGCGCGTCGCCGACGCGCGTCACACGGCGTCGCTCGGCGTCGCTGGACGTCATGAGCGCCCTCGCGAGACGCGCGCGCGAACTCACCGCCCTCGCGCGCGCCGCGTCGTCCCGTCTCGCCGCGTCATCGGGCGCGCGAGCGGTGTCCCCGATCGTTCCGGTCGTCCCGAGCGCTCGCGTCGTCGCGCGCGCCGACGGGCTCTCGGGCGCGCCGTTCGCCGCGCGCGCGTACGCGAGCAAGGGGAAGAAGCAGTCGAAATCGAAATCGTCGCAGGGGAAGCGAAGCAAGGCGCGAGGGGGGATGCAGGCGCCGCAGGTGAGCGCGAGGGTTGAACAGACCACCAAGGGCAACCGCGACGTGTATTTGGACGCGATTACGCCGCCGGAGACGTACGACGTCGAGGACTCGACGCCGGAGGAACTCATGGAGTACGAAGCGAGGGCTAAGGCGTATTCGAGGGCGAAGATGGCGGCGTCGCGAGCGTTTCAGGTGGATATTAACGAAAAGATTAGGATTAAAAAAGCCGCCATGGAGGCGCTGCCCGAGGGCGCGGTGCGAGACGCGGCGAGGGTGGAGGATTTGTCTCTGTTTCCTCTGAAACGGAAGCTCCCGACGCACACGCCGCCGATCGATGGGTTTTACGAGGAGAAACAGCGGTTGGCCGAGGAGGCGGTGAGCGGCGGGGCGGCGTTGAAAAAGTGACGCGTTGTAATGCGAGGAAAAAATTGGAAACTCGAAACTCAATATTACGACGTGAATGCTTAGATATTTTCGCGGAGCACCTTGACGACGGATTTGAACGCAAACCACTCGGGAATGTCCTCGCCGCCGCGCAACATTTGGCGGAACTTGGTACCGCTGAGCTTCTTGACGTTGAGACCCTTGTCCTTGGCGACGTCGGCGGTGACGTATCCCTCCTCTTCGGTGTAGACGACGTTCAAGCTCGGAACAGTTTGCATGCCGAGCTCGGCGGCGTTCGCCTTGGCCATGTCTTGAGCGTCGTACGCGCCGTAAAAGTCTTCGCCGTCGAGGGACGACTTGGAACCGGCCATGTCGCGACCGATGATGAAGTGCGTGCATCCGTAGTTTTTACGGATGATCATGTGCTGGATCGCCTCGCGCGGACCGGCCATGTGCATGGAATACGGCAGGTACGCCCAACGAATCTGCGGGTTCTTTACCTCGTCGGCGAGCGTGACGTACGTCTTGTAACGCACCAAGCCGGAGATGTCGTCGTCTTGCGTCGGACCCATTGTCGGGTGCACGAGGCACACAGCCTCCTTACCCACGTTCTCGGCGTCTAAAGCGCGCGTGAAGAGCTCGTAGTGCGCTCTGTGCACCGGGTTACGGCACTGGAACGCCACGACATCCTTACCCGTCGGAAGGTCGGCGCGCACCTGCTCGGGCGTCGGGCACGGAAACGGTCGCTGCGGAAGGTTCAAACCCTCAATCTTACCACCGATGTAATACTTACGTCGCTCCATGGAGATCATCGCCACCCCGGGGTGTTCGATCGAGCTCGTACCGTAGCACATCTTCGCCTCCTTGGGCTTATTCGGCTTCCACTTGGACTCCACCGTCAACACGCCGACGTCTTTACCCTGATACTTGAGCAACACGCGATCGCCCACCTTGGTATCCTCACACGCCGTGTCCAACACGATGGGCAATCCAAACAACAGTTCGCTCCCCTTCAATCGCATCGTCTCCACGCAGTGTTCGTACGCATCCTCGTTCATGAATCCTCTCAACGGAGAAAACCCGCCCACGCTCAGCAACTCGACGTCGCACGCGTTTCGATCGCTCAACTCCAACGCCCGATCACAACTCGCGATCGCTCTCGCCTTTTCCTTCTCGTCGACGATCATGAGATTCACCAATTCACCACCGTGCGGTTCGATCACCCCTCTCCCCGCCGCCGCCGCCGCCGCGTACGCGCGCGTCGCCCCGGTCGCGTTCGCCGTCGCCATCATCATCATCTCTCGAACGCGCGTCCCGATCGCGGTCGTCGTCACCGTCGGCGACGACACCGACGGCGCGACGACGAGACCGCGACCGCGATCGCATCGCGCGGACGCCCGCCGCGCCAACTCTCGAACGCACCGTCGTCCGCGCCCGAGCATCGCGCGCGGTCGAACTCTGACGCGATGGAAAACCTCGTCCGCGGGCGCGTGTGGATGCGTGGTCGATAGATGCGGTACTGACTGGTGACACTACGGTCGTGTATCTTCTATACAGAGTCAGTTTGAGCTATGTGTAGCTGTGTGTATGTATGTGTGTGTGTGCACACGACGACGCGCGTGCCTTCATGGGTGTTCGTGTGGTGTGTGTACGTGTATTGCACACGTATACGGATGGTGTTTTGTACCGTGCACTCGAGGAAAATGGATGACGGGGCACGGATGGATGGATGGATGGATGGATGATGTCGGCGCGACAGAATTCGACGACGAGAGGGACGCGCGACGGGAGATGCGGGCGATGCGAGGGGCGATGCGACGACGATCGACCGTGGACGCGGTGATGCGGTGCGTTCGAGGCGCGACGCGACGCGATGTGGACGCGGTCGGTTCGATTCATCCACGGGCGCGAAAAGAAGGATGATTCATGTGGAGACATTCATTCATTCATTCGTTCGACGATGGACGCGCGAGGGCGAGGGACTGACGATGACGATGGATGATGACGCGCGCAGTGTGATGCGCGAGACGGAGCGCGCGGTGGGGACGACGACGACGATGCCGGTGGTGACGACGCGCGGACGATTACGATCGGCGCGAGGGTACGCCAAGGATGTGCGCTTCGGCGTCGAGGCGCGCGCGTTGATGCTTCAAGGGTGCGATGCGCTCGCGGACGCGGTGCAGGTGACGCTCGGACCGAAAGGAAGAAATGTGGTGATCGAACAGCAGTATGGACCGCCGAAAATCACGAAGGATGGGGTGACGGTGGCGAAGAATATCGAGTTCAAGGACCGCATGGTAAACTTGGGCGCCAACCTGGTGAAACAGGTGAGCGTGAGCACGAACGACGTCGCCGGGGATGGGACGACGACGGCGACTGTGTTGGCGAGATCTATTTTTAGCGAGGGGTGTAAGAGCGTGGCGGCGGGGATGAACCCGATGGATCTTCGAAGAGGGATCAACGCGGCGGTGGAACACGTGGTGGCGGAGTTGAAGCAAAACCGGAAGATGATCTCCACGACGGAGGAGATTGCGCAAGTGGGCACCATCTCGGCGAATGGAGAGAGAGAGATCGGTGATTTGATCGCGAGAGCGATGGAAAAGGTTGGCAAGGAGGGTGTCATCACGGTCGGGGTACGTGTAGCGGAGCGAGACGCGAAACTTTTTCGACGCGCGGCGAGAGTGACGATAACAAAAAACACGCTTAAAGCCTGTGGGACACTCGTGTCTATCACTTCGCGCTGGTGTGGGCATTATGTCATAGTTACACTGACTCGACGACGCCGAGAACGACGGACGTTGACTATTTTTTTTGAATTTTTTTCATTTGCGACGCGGCGCGAGACGATGCTCGCCGACCGAGACTGACGAAGTGTTCGTTTCATTTTTTTCATTCGCGTCATCGCAGGAAGGCAAAACCCTCGAAAACGAGTTAGAAGTAGTGGAGGGCATGAAGTTCGATCGCGGATACATCTCGCCGTACTTTGTCACCAACCCGAAGACGCAAAAGTGCGAGCTCGAAAATCCATACATTCTCATCGTCGAGAAGAAAATTTCCGGTCTCACCCCGCTCTTGCCCATCCTCGAAAACGTGCTCAAGACTCAGAGGCCGTTGCTCATCGTCGCCGAGGACGTCGAGTCAGAGGCTTTGGCCACGCTCATCGTCAACAAGCTCCGCGGCGGCGTGAAGATTTGTGCCGTCAAGGCGCCGGGTTTCGGCGATAACCGTCGCGCCAACCTGCAAGACATCGCCATCCTGACGGGGGGCACCGTCGTGAGCGAAGATCTCGGACACAAGCTCGAAAACGTCGATCTCGACATGTTGGGCGCGGCGAAGAAGGTGACAGTGAGCAAGGATGACACAATCATGTTGGACGGCGCGGGCGAATCGAGCGCCATCGAAGAGCGATGCGAACAGCTTCGCGAGGCGATGACGGAGACGACGAGCGATTACGATCGCGAAAAGATGCAAGAGCGTCTCGCCAAGCTCAGCGGCGGCGTCGCCGTTCTCAAGGTTGGCGGCGCGTCCGAAGTCGAGGTCGGCGAAAAGAAGGATCGCGTCGTCGACGCGCTCAACGCCACCAAGGCCGCCGTCGACGAGGGCATCGTTCCGGGCGGAGGTTCTGCGCTCTTGCACGCGAGCAAGACGCTCAACGCGCTCGAAGAATCCATGGAAATCTTTGATCAAAAGATTGGCGTGCAGATCATTCGCGAGGCGATCAAGCGTCCGCTTCGCACCATCGCCATGAACGCCGGCGTGGAGGGCTCGGTCGTCGTCGAAAAGGTTTTGGATGAAAAGGATAGCGGCATCGGCTACAATGCGGCAACGGACGAATACACAGATATGGTCAAGGCTGGCGTCATCGACCCGCTCAAGGTTGTGCGCACCGCGCTCACGGACGCTGCGTCCGTCGCGTCTTTGATGATGACGTCCGAATGCATGATCACGGACATCAAGGAAGATAAGCCGGCGTTCCTGCCCGGTGACGGCGGCATGGGCGGCATGGGCGGGATGGGCGGTGGTATGGGCTTTTAAATCCATCGACTCGACCGACGGACGACGCGATGAAGAAAGAAGACTTAATTTAATGCACAATTCAAACACCAATTTACAACGCAAGCGCTCGCGCGATGCTACTTGTTACATCATAATATTCTACAAAGCGGCGGCAGCCGCGGCTCGAACGTCCTCCTCGTCCATCTCGTCAAACGTCGGCACGCGCGCGACGTCCTCTTCGTCGTCGTCGTCGAGCGTCGGCGGTTCGTACAGCATCTCAATCAACGCGTGCGACTCGTCCAAAACGTCTTCGCTTAAATCGCGCCAAGGTCCTCGCGTGCCGCGACAATCTGGATCGTGACACCGCTGATAATACGCGCTCTCGCGAAAATCGACGATGAACATGACGTTGTTACTCTTGTGCGCCCGCTCGACGTTTTCGCAGAAACGATTTCCGAAGAGGTTAAGCGTCAAGACGCCGTACTCGGGAAACGCCGTCCACGATCGAACGGCGGCGCCATCGTGCGCGCTCCAATGATTGAAATCTTCGCACACGAAAGCGGCGGTGCGAGGACACGGGCATCCGGCGTTGCCGTTGAACGCGGCGGCGGTCGGGGACAGGTACGACCCCGTGCAGTACCCGCGAAATTCTTTGCTGCGCAAGACGGATTGGTGCGTCACGCCCTCGAACGCGATGAATTTCGGAGATAAATCTAGACAGAGGGACGCGAGCGATCGCATGAAAGTTTCTTTTTTGCCCTTTTCACCGTCTTTTGAGGTTTTCCAAAAGCGTTGGCGTTCCGTCGTCTCGAGTCTCGGTTTCGGCGCGCTTTCGCCGCTCGAGTACTTGTTGGATAAGTAGAGACGAAACACGCGGTTTCTCGTGTACACGCCCATGTCGATGAGCGGTTCGGTCGCGTCTTCCGACTCTGTGTCCTTCTTCAGAAACAATGCTCGGCATCGTTCGTCTTCATCGCGTCGAGACTCGACGCGGCGCCAGAGCTTTTGCACAAAGTGTTGACACTGCGCGTTGTTTTCAAACATTTGGCCATCGGGAAGTCGCACGACGATGTGTCGACTGAACTTTGTCTCACTCGTGCTGTCGAGTTCGATGACGTGTTCACTGACGTCAAAATTCGTCGCATCGATTTCGTCTGTGTGCATCAATTCTTCGCGCACGAGATCGACGAGATGATTTATCAAAACGTCGCCGCGCGCTTCGTCGACTTCGGGATTGGCCACCCTCGAACACTCCAAATCAAAGTACAAATGACACGGCGTATTCTCGCGCATGAGCTCGTAAAAATGTCTCTTTTCAACGGGTATTTGACTGTACCCTCGCCAAAAATCTACGGGATCAGCCGCGATGTATTGCCGCTTTCCTCCCTCGTCGTGCATCTCCTCGCAAAAGTACCTGACGTGCTCTTTTTTCTCATCGTCCACCTCATCAAACACGTCTTGTTGTCTGTACTTACGCACCCATTCATCCTTCGGGTTTTGCTCGCGCTGTTTGAGTCTATCCTTCTTGCGACGTAACTCAGTTTTTCTTTGTCTCTCCTCAGCCTCTTCGCGATCCTTTCGCTTCTTCTCCTCGCTGTCGTAAAACAACGACGGATCCACCGAGTCTTTGTTCGCTTCGGCGAGCACGGCGAGGGCGTCCGGTTTCGGAACTCTCTTTGGTGGTGATCGCCGCGGATCGTACACCTCGCGTCTCATCTACGGATAAAAAACATACGCAGTCGCGCGATTCGTCAGTCTAAAAGTCGCCGCGAAGCGCCGAGGCGAGCCGACTCGTCGAGCCGAAAGGAAAAAGATATCGACCAATTATGGCTCGGCGCGTCACGTGGTAGACACGTCAAGATGGAAGGATGGCCTTTAAATGTAGCGCTGATGGCTTCTGGATGGCGGCACAGAGCGTACCATCCGATGAAACCTTCAGCGCGGAGATGAATTCAGAAAATGTGCCGAACATAAATTATTCTCCCCGAGATTGACGCAAAGGGAGAGACTCAACAGATCGACGATTCGGTTGTGCGCCGCCGCCGAACGTCTCGGAGCCGACAGAAACAACTCGGAGGAAGTGTTCGGCCGCAGCGGTGATAGAAGAAACGAGTATTCGCGCGTACCTCTGTGTGAGCGAGCGTCGGGTATCAACCGTGCGGCGTAAACCTGCGCTCGTTCAAAGACGAATCGGTTCGTCAGTCTCGCGTACGTGCGGTTAAAAAAAACGACGGGTTCTCCGAACGCGAGCCCTCGGATTAAAGTTCATAATCACAGCAAAACTCAGCTGACACGCATGAATGATTGTTGTGTATTCTTCGTCACCGGAACGCGTCTCTCGCCGTAACGCAAACAAAAGAACAAAAAACAAAAAACAAAAAACAAAAAACAAAAAACAAACGACGAGGCTCACACCGACGCGTCAGACAAGGCTGAAGGTGATCCACAGGAGTGTTCAGACGATTCACGTATACACGCGTATGGTATATCGTCGTCATTCGCATCGGTGCGAGCCTTTTCTCCGTCGTCTCGTCGGGTCGTCGCTCTCTTTCGGCTCAGTCTAGTGCATGATGAGTTCATCGAACAATGGCCACAAAGTCTCGTACAAGAGGTGTCAGAATGTGGTAATCATCATCGCCGAGAGCGACGCCCGATTCGACGCGCGCGCCGCGTCCTCACCGGTCGTCGAGGAAGTTGCGCGCGCGCCCCTTTCAAAAACACCAACCCACCATCCTCTTCCGCGCCCATCGTCGCGAGCGCGCCGTCACGCCTCCGACGGACGCGCCCACGCGCGCGACCCCTCCGAAGTGTTCTCACGCACCTCTCCATGTCGTCTCTCCGGCGTCGAACGCGCGATCGCGTCGGTCACGGTCGACAGATTCTGAGGGTCGATCGCCAGCCGGTGCGAGCGGCGGCGGGGCGTCACACACCGACGCGCGACGCGGCGACGCGAGCGCCGAGCGAACGCGCGAACGAACGCGCGAACGACGTCCGAGTCATACCCGCGCGCGAGAGGCGAAGAGGCGCGCGAGAGGCGAAGGGGCGCGCGCGTCATGGGGAGCACCACCGCCGCCGCCGCCGGGAAGGAGAAAAAGGCGAAAAAGGCAAAGAAGGAGAAGCGCGACGCCGGGGACGTGGGGGAACCGACGCGAAAGAAGAGTAAGAAAACGTCGAAGAGTGGCGTCGATGCGGTGGGGGAGACGGTGGCGGAGGAGAATAGGATCGAGGTGAAGGTTGACGGCATTCTTTCGGAGACGACGTTCGCGTCGCTGGAGTTGAGCGCGCCGACGATGAAGGGCATCGAGAGCATGGGATTTAAGACGATGACCGAGGTGCAGGCGAGGTGCGTGCCGCCGCTGTTGGCGGGGAAGGATGTCCTGGGGGCGGCGAGAACGGGGAGCGGGAAGACGCTGGCGTTTTTGGTGCCGAGCGCGGAGTTGTTGTATCACGCCAAGTTTATGCCGAGGAACGGAACGGGCGTGATGGTACTCTCGCCGACGAGAGAGTTGGCGTTACAGATTTATAACGTCGCGCAGCAGCTCATGGAGAAACACTCGCAGACGCACGGATTGATAATCGGAGGAGCGAACAGACGCGCCGAGGCGGAGCGTTTGATCAAGGGCGTCAACCTGTTGGTGGCGACGCCCGGTAGATTGTTGGATCACATGCAAAACACGCGCGGGTTCACGTTCAGTTCGCTCAAGGTGTTCGTGATGGACGAAGCTGATCGTATGTTGGACATTGGTTTCGAAGAGGAGATGCGAACCATTGTCAAAATGTTGCCCAAGGAGCGACAGACGATGCTGTTTAGCGCGACGCAGACCACCAAGGTTGAAGACTTGGCGCGTCTGTCGCTCAAGAATCCGATTTACATCGGAGTCGACGATTCCAGAGCCGTCTCCACGGCCAGCGGCGTTGAACAGGGGTACTGCGTCGTCCCGAGCGAGCAAAGGTTTTTGCTCTTGTTTACATTTTTGAAGAAAAACTTGAAGAAGAAAATCATGGTCTTCTTCTCGTCGTGCAACTCGGTCAAGTACCACGCCGAGTTGTTGAATTACATCGATATTCCGGTGAGCGACATTCACGGCAAACAAAAGCAACAGCGCCGCACGACGACGTTTTTCGAATTTTGCAAGGCGGATCGAGGCATTTTATTGTGCACAGACGTCGCCGCGAGAGGTTTAGACATTCCGGCGGTGGATTGGATCATCCAGTACGATCCCCCGGATGATCCGAAGGAGTACATTCACCGCGTCGGTCGTACCGCTCGTGGTACCGATGGCAAGGGGAGAGCGTTGCTCTTCCTCATTCCCGAGGAGTTGGCGTTTCTCAAGTACCTCAAGGCGGCCAAGGTTCCGCTCAACGAGTACGAATTCCCGACCAAGAAGATCGCCAACGTGCAGAGCCAATTGGAAAAATTGGTAGAAAAGAACTATTACTTGCACACGAGCGCGCGCGACGCGTACAGGGCGTACATTCTCGCGTACAATTCACACACGCTCAAGGATGTCTACAATGTGCACTCGCTCGACCTCAACGCCGTCGCCTCCTCCTTTGGTTTCCACAAACCGCCCAAGGTTCAGCTCAACCTCGACTCCAAGGCGAGCAAGGCGCGCACGAAATCTCGCGGCGAGGGCGGTCCGGGAAGCGATTACAGACGTCAAAAAGGCACCGGTCACAATTTTAGCGCGCAAAATCCATACGGAAGAAAAGACGCCAACGACGCGCGTCAATTCGTGCGCATGTAATCCCAATCCATAGGTTTCCTAGGTTTCACACACTCACTTTTCATTTCTCTTCCTCTTATTTTTACAACGGCTCGCATCACTTGGTCATCGGCGAGAGCTTCACCGGCGTCTCGCTCCCCTCTCTCGGCCACGCCTCGGCGCGCGCCCTCGTCGCGTCTTCCCATTCCTTCGTCATCGTCGACGGAAGCTCCCCTGCGCGGACCACCGAACGCACGTCTCGTCAGTCAATCATCCCTCCATCGTCCCCACGCGTTCGCGTTCGCGTTCGCGTCTCGGTCACGTCTCGGTCGCGTCGCGCGCGTCGCGAACGCCGGTCGTAGGGTCCACCGCTGTCCCTCTCCCTGTCGTCGCGAACGCGCGTCGCATCACCCGCGCGTACCTCCGAAGACTTTGGCGACGTTGATGGCGTAATACGTCGCCCCTCCCGCGGCGCACATCGCGCCGACGGCGCCGATGACCTGCGCGAGACTCGCGTGATGCGGCGGCATGATGTGACGCGATCGCGGGCGCATCGAGCGGCCCCCCTTCCCCTATCGACGAGTCATGACTCGTGCGTGACGCGTGTGCCCGCGCGCCCACGCCTCCCTCTATTCACGAGTCATGACTCGTGCGTGACGTGTTCATGGGTCACGACCTGAGGACAGAGGGACTCGTCCCACGGTTCAAACCCACATCGCACAGGTGGGTCCATCGATCGCGCGAGAGACGCTCGCGGCGTCGCGCGACCGCGCGCGCGAGCGTGTTCTCCGCGACGAGACGCGGGGAAGGTGTTCGCGTCACTTTGTGCCGCGACATCGCGACTCGAGAGAGCGAGGGGAGCGCGCGCGCGATGGGCGCGTTCGAGGGTGTGGATTCGGGCGCGCGCGCGGTGTCGACGCGGGACGACGACGCGAGCGGTGGTGGGAGCGGGCGAACGGAGAATCGAGTCGTCGCGAACGCGATGCGATCGTCGTCGCGGATTCGCGCGCGCGCGGACGGGGACGCGTACGCGGAGGCGGAGATGATGATGTCGCAGAGAGAGACGGTGACGTATCACGCGCCGGCGGCGGCGAGCGGGCACTCGTCTCGCGCGACGAGCGAGTGCGGATCGAGAGAGCGCGACAGCGCGGCGTTGACGCGATTGTTTCACATGGGATCGGCGACGACGATTGGGGGGGGTGGCACGGGCGGGGAGGAGGAATTGGGGACGTGGTTGGGCGGGACCGACGGCGGCGGCGGCGAGGCGGAGGCGAAGCGCGCGCGAAGGATGACGAACGAGCGTGGACGCGAACGAACGCGGGGATCCGTGCCCGCGGCGCCGCCGTGGGATGAATCGCCGATTCGTTCGCGAAGTCGCGATGGGCGCGGACGAGGGAGCGGGGACGGTGGGCGACGGCGGTCGGAGGACGTGTTGGAGGAGTTGATGTCGAATTTTACGCGCGGAGAAGTCGACGCGTCGACGCGAGACGCGGGCGCGGACGTCGAGGGAAGGAAGACGTCGATGCCTCCGTCGGATGAGATGGTGGTGGGCGCGCGAGGCGCGGACGGAACGGAGGAAAACGTCGCTCCCGTGGCGTCTCTGGATGATTATTGGGACGACGACGAGGACGAGGCGATCATCGCCGCGGCGGCGCTGGCGGAGAAACATCACGCCGAGAAGAGCGGCGGCGCGCGCGATGCGAGCGCTCGAGAGGAGGCCGCGCCCTCGCTCAATGGATTTGGCAACGGCGACGATGACGATGAGGATCTTCTCGCGGCGGCGGCGGCGGCGGTTGTCGATCGAGCGCAAACGCGGGCGTCTCGCGAGGCAACCGCCAAACCGTCGAGCGCGAACGGGACGATGGGGTCGACGCGCGAGGCGGTCCAATCCACCGAAAACGGGTCGCACGCCGCCGCCGATGTCGAGGTGAAGAAGAAGGTCGCCAAAGACGAGGCCGAGGCTGATCTTGTTCGCGAACTTCGACTCATGGAGGAGGAGACACGCGCCGAGTCCGAAATTCTTGGCACCTGGATCGTCGAGGCGGTGGATTCGCCGTATCCGGGGAAGATTCTCTCGGTCTCGCTCAAGAAACCGAACGGAAACACGAAGAAGATGGTACTCAAGGATGAGTGGGGAGAGAGTCCGTTCGAAGTGGGCGACGGTATAGCTTTATATGGCCTGAACGAAGACGCCAAGAGACGCCTCGAGCACGACGTCGTCGATATTACTTCAGTAGGAGGGATATTTCCCATTCTTTATCCGTCGTACTTGGTCAGCGCGACCACCGTCGGGACGAGTTTCAAGTGTTTGCGTCAGACAGTCATTAGTCAACAGGTGCAGCACACGTGGGGCGACGCCAACGAGGCTGCGACTGTCGGCACCATCATGCACGAACTCGCCGGAAAGGCTCTCTTATCCGCCGCCGGCAGAAACCCCGAGCCGATGGAGGTGTCCGTCGAGCGCTTGATCAGATCCATGACGAACGCGATATTCGAGATCGATTACACGGAGAGACGGCTCAAGAAACGGATCGATGATACGATTCCGGGCGTGGAACGCTGGGCTTCAAAACTCGCCGCGCTCTCTCGCGTCACCAAGCTTCCTCGAGCGACGGTCGGCGGGAACGCTCTGGCGAGGAGAAACAGAAAAGCCGCCATCGATAAATTACGAAACAGATGCACCGAGGGCGTCGATTTTCAAGGCACGGTGAAAGAACCGGGGGGCACGTTACAGGTTGACGAAATCATCGACATTGAGGAACTCATCTGGGCGCCCAAGCTCGGATTGAAGGGCATCTTAGACGGCGTCGCGAGCGCGGTGGTGCGACATCCTAACAAGAAACCCAAAGAGATTCTCACGCCGAGCGTCGTACCGATCGAATTGAAGACGGGCAAGTGGAGAGACGTCGGTCACGATGCGCAGGTTTTCTTGTACACGCTCATGATTGGCGAGCGCTACGGCGCCGTGTCTCCGTTCGGCGTCTTGCATTACACGAATGACGGTCAAAACGAAGAGGGCGAGAGTAAAATGTTGTCAACGCACGCGCGTGAGCTTGGATTTTTGATTCAACAGCGCAATCGACTCGCCGCGGTGCTTCACCCCACGCCGGAGGCGGTCGCGGGAGACGGTCGCGCCGAGCGACGCGCGCACGGCGCGGCTCGAATAGGTAATGGACAACTTCCGAAGATGCAGCCGCAGGAGTGGTGCGAGCGATGCTTCGCTCGAGACGAGTGTTTCACGTTACACCGCGCGCTCGAGGCTGGTAACGGCGAGACGAGCGAACTCGGAGAATTATTCGAAACGTGCACGTCGCACTTGACTCCAAAGCACGAGGCGTTTCTTCGTCGGTGGCTTCATCTCATCGATTTGGAATCGTCGGCAAATCTCCGAAAGCGCGCGACCCCTTGGTTATCGGTCGAACTCGTCAATCGTCGCGATGGTTTCGCGATCGACGAGCTCAGATTGCTTCGAGAAGTGACGGAGGATCTCTCCAACGGCGACGGGCGACACTATTACGACTTTGCGCTCCCCGCCTCGTGTCACGCGAGCGGATTGAAACGTCTGCAAATCGCCGATCGCGTCGTGCTGAGTCGCGACGGGGGCATGACGACGATCTGTCGCGCACAAATCATGGCCATAACCGAGGGAACGGACGGTTTCCGCGCGCTCATGTCCACCGAGCGACCTCTGCGATTGGACAATCCCGAGGATAAACTCGAAGCGTTACCCGGTTCGGCTAAGATGGATGCGTTGTGGCGAATCGATAAAGACGGCGCGTCGCTCACGATGTCCGCGCGAACGCGAGGGAACATACTGGCGCTGTTCGGACCCGCGGAGCGTTCCGCCGTGATTCGTCGACGCATCGTCGATTTACAGCGTCCGGCGTTTTCGCCGCTCGGCGACGTCAAGACGAAATTGGAGCGAAGCCTGCGCGATCTTCCCTTCCCCATGAACGTCGAGCAAATCGCCGCCGTGGAGAAGATCGTCACGGCAGAGGACTACGCGCTCGTACTCGGTTTACCCGGCGCCGGGAAAACGGCGACGCTCGTCGCCGCAGTGAAGGCGCTTCGCACGCTCGGCAAATCCGTGCTCATCACGTCGCACACGCACAGTGCGATCGATAACATTCTCTCCAGACTTCCCGCCGTCGGTATCACGGATTTCATGCGCATAGGCGACGAAGTGAAAGTTGCCCCCGGCGTTCGCGAGTACATGCTCGGCTCTGAGCGTTGGCCGTGCTCCGTGTCGGACGACATGCGAAAGATTTCCGACGTCGCCGGCGTCACCGGCGCGACATGTTACGCCATGGGACACGCGTATTTCCAAAGAAAAACCTACGATGTCGTCCTCGTGGACGAATCAGGGCAAATCACGCTTCCGAACATCATTCCACCGCTCTGCGTGGCCAAGACGTTCGTGCTCGTCGGCGACCATCATCAGTTGCCGCCGCTCGTCGTCTCCAAGCGCGCGGTCGCCGGGGGGTTGAACAAGTCTCTGTTCGCCTCGCTGTGCGAGACGCACGGCGACGTCGTGGATTATCTCTCCATGCAATATCGCATGGCGGAACCTCTGACTCAATTGCCCAACGCGCTGACGTACGATGGAAAATTAAAGTGCGGTACCGAAGCCGTGGCGATCCAAACGCTCGAGCTCCGACCGCCGAGCGGCGCGTTCGCCGACGCCCCGGATTGGCTCAAGCGCGTCATGGACCCCAACGCGCACTGCGTCTTCTTGGACACGAGCACCATCGGCCCCGACGCGCGCGAAACGCCGCCGCCGACGATTAACGAAACCGAGATGGACGTCATCCTCGCCGTCGTCGGCGCGTTTGTGCGCCACGGCGCCGCCGCCGAACACGTGTGCACGCTCTCCCCGTTCAACGCCCAAGTGGACGCCTTACAGGATCGATTGAACCAATCTGAAATATTTCGAGGCGTCGAGTCGCTCACGATCGATCGCGCGCAGGGTCGAGACATGGACGCCGTGTGTGTCTCCTTCGTCCGCTCCAACGACGCGCGCGTCGCCGGCGAACTCTTGGACGATGAGAGTCGATTCAACGTCGCCATCACGCGCGCGAAGAAGAAACTCATCCTCATCGGCGACGCGGAGACGTTAAAGTCGTCTCCAGTCATCGGTCGCGCGATTGATTTCTATCGCGCGCGGGGATGGACCGCGCCGCTCGGCGCCGACGCCGTTCGTTTCGCGCGCCGCGCGCTCGCCGACAGCGCGCCCGCGTCCGTCCTCTGATCGACGCACACACATCCACACATCACTGTATCCTTACATTCACTAGTCTACATTTCTCTAGCCCACCGCGCCCGCGCGCACACGCACGCACCGATTAAAACAATAACGCCTCCATGCGCTCGGAAAACGAGCACGTCCCCGCATCGTACGCCGTGAACCGAAACCCGCTCCCGTCCCCCTCCAACCCCTCGATCGCGTCCAACACACCCTCCGGCACGCACCATCGACAGTGTCCCCGCGTCGCCAGTTCCTCCGCGAGCTCCGTCTGGTGATTATCCATCAACGTCGCGTTCGTCACCACCAAGAGCGGCGTCCCCGCGCGCATCGTCTCGAACACCGACCCCGCGCCCGCGTGCGAGATCACCAATCCCGCGCGCGCGATCTCGTCATCGATGGACGATAAGTACTCCACCACGCGCACGGGGAACGAGTCCTCGGCGCGAGACGTCAGGGACGTCGGGACGTGCGTCCCGCGACCGATTTGGAGCGTGAGCTCGGTGAATCCTTTCCGACGGAGCGCGTCGACGAGGCGCGGCGTGTCCAGCGCGCGCACGAGCGCGTCGAAGGAGGTCGTGCCGACGGTGACGAAGACCGGATTGGGCGCTTCGGTGGGCATCGGGTGAGGTGGAGGGGGGGCGGGGTGTGCGGGGACGGCGGTCGGCGGCGGCGCAATGTACTAAAATACGCGTTCACGTGCAGTCCCGGGGGAAAACATTGAAGTTGAATTCCGCGTTTAATCGATGACGATGGCGTCTTCGGTCTCGGTTTTTCGTTTCTTCTCGGCTCGGTCGTCGTTTTCCTCGGGTGTACGATCCTCGCGAGATCGTAGGCGGAGCCACAACGCGCAGTGATCGGAACCGAAGAAACAACTCACCGGCATCGTCTGCGCGATCTCGTCCGAGTATTTATCGGTGGACGTGAACACGTTTTCGATTCTCGACGCCAAGGAGGCGGAGAGTATGAAGTAATCGAGACGCATGCCGCGCCAACCGCCTCCGGCGCCGCCGCGCCAGGTGAAGGTGGATTTGTCGCCGTGAAACGCGCGATAGGCGTCCACCATGGACGTCGCGGCGAGCGCGTCGGTGAATCTACGACGCTCGGGAAGGGTGAAACCACCGACGCCTTCGAACATGGCCGGGTGCGGACCGACGTCCAGGTCGCGATGGGCGACGTTTAAATCACCCATCCAGACGACGTCTTTTCGTCCGACGTGATGCGAGAGAAACCGGCGCGCGCGATGATCCCACAGCGCGCGTTTTTCGTGACGCTCGAGCGTACTCCCGTTGTGAGGAACATAAGTGTTCACCACCACCATGTTTTCGTACTCCAACGCGAGCACGCGTCCCTCATTCGTGTCGATGTCGTCCGGCGTTTCGTCGACAGCGTCGTCGACGTCCAGCGTCCTCGACACTCGAATCGGCGTCTTCAATCCCTTCTTCACGAGCACGCCCACGCCGTGTCGCTTCGCCGCGGCGAGACACCAGTGTACGTCGTAATTCTTAAACGGCACCCGTCGCATCATGTCCTCGATGAACGCTTTATCTTCCCCGTATTTTCCGTCCGCGCTCGGTTCGGCGTGTCGCCTGCGCCGCCGTTCGGTTCCCGGTCAGTCCATCCCGCGCTCGAACGCGCCTTGGCGACGAAAACATCCGACGAACGATACAAACGACGCCTTCGCGCGACGACCACGCACCATTTCCCACCCGTCGTCCCCTCGCTCGGCCCGCCCGCGCACTTGAGCCACACCTCTTGCAACGCGATGACATCCGGTTTCCTCTTCATGATCGCTTCCTTGAGCGCCATCGCCTCTCTCGGCACCCCGCTCCGTCCCCGCACTTTGTCACGAACGCGATTGAGCAATCCGTTCGCGTTCCAGCTCATGAAGACGAGCGGTTCGCGGACGTCCGTCGGTGAGAAATCATTCATCATTCTCAAGAACGATAATGAATCATCATCGGCCGATGACGCGCGCGTCTCGTCGCCGTGATTCGCATCGTTCGGCGTCGACGTCGAGGGCATCGCACGTCGCGTCGCGCGCGTCCCCGAGTCCTCGTCCATGCGACGATGCGCGCGTCGTCGTGTAAAGAATCGTCGAATCCAAAAAGTGGTTTTGATGAATGCGTCACATCATCGCGTCGTCATGACCGCCTACGCCGCCCTCATGGCGCTCGTCGAGAGAAATCTCGTCCCGGACGCCGTTCTCCGCGCGGGGATTCGTCGAAACCTGCGCGAGAAGTGCGTCGTGCGCTACAAGAACGTCGAGGATGAACTCGAGCGCGAACAAGAATTCATCGAAGATTTACGACGACGCGAGACGATCGCCGAGGCGACGGACGCGGCGAACGAACAGCACTACGAGGTTCCGACGGCGTTTTACGAATTGTGTCTCGGTTCGCGATTGAAGTACTCGTGTTGTCTGTACGAGGACGACGAGGGAGAGGGAGGTTTGGACGGCGCCGAGCTCGCCATGTTGGAGACGTACTCCGAACGCGCGGAAATACGCGATGGGATGTCCATCCTCGAGCTTGGCTGCGGTTGGGGGTCGCTGTCGTTATTTTTAGCGGAAAAGTACCCGAATTCGACCGTGGTGGGGGTGTCGAACTCGAGGACGCAGAAGGAACACGTCGACGCGGCGGCGAAAAAGCGCGGGTTGACGAATGTACGAATCGTCACGCGCGACGTTAATGAATTCGAACCGCCGAACGCGGGTGAGTACGATAGGATCGTGTCCATCGAGATGTTTGAACACATGAAGAATTACGACGCGTTGTTCAAGAGGTGCGAGCGGTGGTTAAAGGTTGGCGGAATGATGTTTGTGCACATTTTTTGTCATAAATGGTATCCGTTTCACTACGACGTCGAAGACGAAAGCGACTGGATGTCTAAATATTTCTTCACGGGTGGGACGATGCCGACGGATCGAATGTTTGCGTACTTTGCGGGTAAGTTGCACTTTAAGCGACAGTGGCGGGTGAACGGGAAGCATTACTCGCGCACGTGCGAGGATTGGTTGAAGAATTTGGACGCGAATTACGCAAAGGCGGCGCCGATTTTGGACGAGACGTACGGGCGGGAGAATCGCACCAAGTGGTACGTGTACTGGCGGCTATTCTTCTTGTCGTGCTCTGAGCTTTTCAAGTACAACGGCGGGAACGATTGGTACGTGTCGCATTATCTCTTTGAAAAGCTCGCGTAGTTAGTTTTTCATAAAAAATTCTTCTCGTATCGTTACAACACGCGATTCATCATCCCTCGGCGATCTCATCGAGCTCGGCGCGAATCATATCCTGAATCGTCTTCGCACCCTTACTCTTGACGTTCATCGTGAACGAGGACTCGTCCTCCCAATCTTCTTCTTCTTCTTCTTCGTCGTCCCATTCGTTGTCGTCTTCGGCGGCGCGCGTCTTCGCGGCGACGACGCGAGGAGGCTTCATCGTCTTCCCGCTCGATCGTCTCGCCACCGCCATCGCCTTACCCTTGGCCTCGTACTTTTCTCCCTTCATCGCGCGCACTTTTTCCCGTCGCTTCGCCTTTTTCCGCTCGTCGTTTCGCTGTCGACGATAGACGATTAAACTACTGATAAATTTGAGCACCTCCTCGCGTCCCTCCGTCGTGACGCTGCTCGTCGAGATCATCGACGGTAAGCGATGCCATTTGCTCTCGAGCGTCTCACGCAACGCCGCCTTATTTTCCTCCACCGTCGGCGCCCCCGGTTTATTCCTATCGCACTTGGTGAAGACGATGGTGAACGGCGTGTCGTTTTCAATCAACCAATCCGCGTACGTCGCGTCCTTCTCCGACGGCGGTATGCTCGCGTCCACGAGCAACAACACCCCCGCTAAATTCTCCCTAGAGACGAAATATTCCTTCGTGAACGCATCCCACGCCTCGATGGTCTCTCTCTGAGCCTCCGCGTAGCCGTACCCCGGTAAATCCACCAATCGCCATTTATTATCGACGACGTAGTGATTCATCGACACCGTCGTCCCCGGTTTCGCGCTCACCGCCGCTTCACCCCGTCCAAACGTCATCAAATTTAACAACGAACTCTTTCCCACGTTTGACCGTCCGATGAGTGCGATTTCCGGCGCGCCATCGCTCGGCCGAGCGTCCTCGACGTTCTCCGCGCTCGATTCGAAACAAACCTTGGCCATCTTCTTCTCGGTGACAATCTTCTCGTTCGGCGGTGGTAACGTCTGCGCGCGCGCCCCCACGCGAAGTACCGGACGACGATCGCGACGACCGAGCTTCCCATCGTCGTGCGCGTCGAACACGGTCCCTCGCGCGTCGGTGGAGTCGTCGGGACGTCGACCCCGTCCCGAGTCTCGCATCCCGGCGGCGCGCGGATTCGCGTCTCCTCTCGCGCGCGCGCGGCTCGACGCGCGACGCGCGAGCGACGACACCGTCGAACGCGACGTCGTGGACGTCGCGCGCATGTCTCTCGAGACCTCGAGCGGTCGCTCGACGACGTGTGACGCCGCACTCGACGCCTCGCGTTCGATTCATTCATGGGGAAACGTCCCGCGTCTCGCGATGACGACGACGAGGTCGATCGCGAGGCCGAGTGTCGAGGAACGCTTCGCGCGCTGAACGCGCAGTTCGCCTCGTGGGTCTCGAAGCGCGCGGTGGAGAGCCCGATCGTGAGTTGGGCCGAGGGGTGTCGGGACTACTTGAAACATCTCGACGCGCTCAAGGTGCGTTCGCGGCGCGAGACGACGTTCGGAAGAGACGATGGGGGAAGGGAACGATAGATCGCGATGGTGTCGTCGCGTGGGGGGGGGTACTCGGACGACTGACGAGGGAGAGACCGCGCGTGCGGTGGTGATCTTTCGATTCGCGCGCGCAGAGAGACTTCGCCGACGTTTTGGAGACGACGACGACGTCCGCGGTGGATGACGTAAAACCGACGGATTCGACGTCGAAACCGAAGATTGACGGCGTTTCGAAGGCGAATCCGTTCGGAAACGCGCCGGGGATACCGGCGGCGGGATCGATTTTTGGAAAGTTGCCCACGGCGCCGGGGTCGGCGTTCGGCGGCGGCGGCGGCGACGGCGCGAGCGGTTCGTTGTTCCCACCGGCCGGTGGATTATTCGGCGCCGGTGCGGCCGCGCCCGGAGGTGCGGTGAACGCGGGTGGAGACGACGAGGACGAGGATGAACCGCCGAGACCGAGTTCGCCGTCGTACAAGGCGGACGCGTCGACGGAGGACGAGCGCGAGACGGTGCTCCTTCGCGTGGGCAAGGTGAAATTTCACACCAAAAAGGACGCGGCGGATAAGAATTGGGCCGATCGCGGGGTGAATAGCTTTGAGTTTAGACGCGAGAAGGAACCGAGCGAGGGTGGGAAGCGCAAGTGTCGATTACTCATGAGAAACACGATCGGAAAGGCGGTGCTCAACGCCGGTCTGTACGCCAACATGTCGTCGCAGACGACGGAGAAGAAATTAAAGGATGGAAGCGTGATGAAGAACGGTATCATGACCACCGTATTCAACGCAGAGGAAGAGAATCAAAAGGTGATGGTGTACCTGCGTTTCGGTAAGGAGAGCGACGCCGTGGAGGCGCACAAACTCATCTCTGAACACGTCGCCGAATTGTGACCCAAACGTTTTTAATTAAAAATGAAATCCATTACAGCGCGCGCGACCCTTTAGCCACCCCTCCGCCCCTCTCCCCAATTCGTCAGCCCCTCCACCTCTTCCCACGCGATCGCACACTGCTCGCGCGTCGCCCCCTCGGTCGCGCACAGCGCCATCGCGCGCGTCACCGCCTCCTCCACCGTCTTGGCGTCCGGCGCCGGACGCGTTTCCGACTCGCCCTCCGACTCAAACGCGCGCATCAATCGCCCGCGCGCCTCGAGCGTGCCCTCGGGAACGGTACACTCGCCCGTTCGTTCGCACGGAAGCGATCCCATGAGCGGATCTTTGTTTAAACGCTCTCGAATTTCTCTCGCCCGCGCCTTTTTTTCCAATTCCTCCGCCGGCGACGTCGCCGCGCCCTCTCGACTCGCTCTCGACGCCTCACCTTCCCCCGCGACGCGCACGCCCGCGCGCGATGCCGCGTCTCGCACCTCGCTCACCTCTTCCCACGCCGTGACGCACGACGCGCTTCGGGCACCGGATTCGTCGCACGACGCCTCCGCGCGGCGCACCGCCTCGTCCAAAATCAAATGAAATCGTCGTCGTCGCACCTCTTCTCGCTCATCCTCGCTCGTCGAATCTTCGGCGACGAGCATCGTCTCGAGAGCGGCGGCGGCGATCTTCGCCTGCGCGTCGGTGAGCGCGATCGGGGAGCTCTGCCAGAGATCGTCGTCGTCTTCATCGTTTTCGATGTCATCCGAGTCAGCGTGCGTGCCCATTCGTCTGACGGTCGCGCGCGCGCGTCCGCGACCGAATATTCTTCGGTGCATGGTGGGAAAAATATCTCTTCGCGCGCTCGCGACGCGCGAGCCGCGAATCGCGACGACGGCGCGCGTTGACATGGATGGGCGCGTCGTCGGGTGACGTTTTTCAAAATGACCGCACTCCGTGAAGAAAATGGGCGTCGCCTCCGACAACGAATCCACGGACGCGTCCGCGGCGGCGGCGATCGGAAAAATCGCGGACGAGGCGCTGCGACGCGCCAAGCGCGCGCTCGAGGCGAAGACGCGCGAGTGCGACGCGCTGCGGCGAGAGTTGGACGAGACCAAGGCGAAATTGGATGAGAGTCGAGCGAACGCGGTCGCGGCGAGCGCGGCGTCGAACGACGCGTTGGTTCGCGCGCTGTTGGCGACGACGGAGGGGGCGAGACGCGGCGTCGCCGTCGGGGAGTCGAGGGGAGAGACGACGCCGAGCCGCGGGCGAGAGGTCGGGGACGTCGGCGGAGGCGCGCGGCGACCGAGCATGGCGGCGGTGGTGGCCGGCGTCGGACCCGTGCCCGTGTCGCCGTGTCAGTTCGGTGGTGGTCGGTGAGCCCGTCGCGGGTGGTGCGTTCGAGCGCGCGCGCGGCATCGCCGGCGCCTCGTGCTACGGTAGTCTAACATTATTTCTAACGATACGATAGCTAGTTCTAGTCTTCGACGAACGCGTTCGCGTCGCCGCGGTCCTCGGCCTCCTCCTCCGCCGCGTTCTCGCCCTCGTCCTTGTGCACCTTTCTCAACGGCACGACCGATTCCATCGCCTTGCCCCAATCCTCGAGCTCGCGGTACGACGTGAGCACGTCTGTGGTTTGGTTGACGGTGAGCACGTACGAGCCTCTCAATTTTAAATGTTCCGAAATCGGTAATCGCGCGTGCGCGACGCCGAGCTCGCGCGCTTTATTCAGCGTCAATCCCTTGTGTCGATTTCGATCGATGAATCCGCCGACCACGTACACCGTCCCCTCCTCGAGCGCGCTGAGTTCGTTTTCGCTGTCGCCCGTCAGATAGACGAAACGTTTCTTCTCGGCGTATGCCTCGATAATCTCTCGAATCGTTCGCGTCTCGCGCACGACGTGCCAATTCTCGGACCCACCGTTCGTTCGTCGTATGAACTCCCCGAACTCGCCGTTTAGGCCCGTAAAGGTCAATTTAAACGGCGCCGTCGTCTTCGAATTGCGCTCGTACACGAAGCGCAACTGTTTCGAAAACGACGACCACTCCTTCGGCTTGGACATTAAATCCCCGAATTCACAATCGATCAAAATCTCGTGCGTCGACGACAACTGCCTCGCCTTGGCCTCTTTCTTGGCGACGTCTCGCTCGCGTTTCGCCTGAAGATTCGCCGCGCGCTCGGCGAAAAACGCCTCGCGTTCCTCGCGCGTCATGGCGTTTACCTTTTCATGAAACTCCGTCTTGATCTTCTCCGCCAGCGCTCGTTTCGCCGCGCGTTCCGACTCTTTCCGCTCCGCGCGGCGTTTCTCGCGGTGCGCCGCCCTGGCGATGCGCTTGCGCGCGTTTTTACTGAGCGTCGCGTCGTCGAGCGTCGACATGGTGCAGAACGTCCCCGGTCGACGATGCGGTGTCCCGAACGTCTGACGAGCGCGAGACGCCGCGACGCGACTCGCGCGGTGTCTTTCCGGCGAGAACGCGCGCGTATCTTTGCGTTCGCGTCGCGCGTCGGTCCGTCTCTCTCTCGCGCGCGTCGGTGTGCGGACGCATTCTTTCGTGCGCTTTTTCTTCAGTCGTCACACGCGCGCGCGAGACGACCGACCATGCTCGCGCGATCGCTCGCGCGACGCGGCGCGCGCTCGCGCGCGCTCGCACGCGTCGTCACCGCGCGTCCGCTCGACGTCGACGGCGATGGGACACCGCGCGCGAAGACGACGACGACGACGTCGTCGATGGGAACGTCATCACCGATTGGGAACAGATCGTTTTCCATCGCGTCTCGCGCGTGGACGCGTCCGCGCGCGCGCGCGACGCGGGACTCGCGCGTCCCACGAGTGATCTCTCGCGATGCGCACGCGGAGACGATGCGTTTTCAGGCGGAGACGAAGCGTTTATTGGACATCGTCACGAATTCGCTCTACGCCGACAAGGAGGTGTTTCTTCGCGAGCTCGTGAGCAACGCGAGCGACGCGCTGGAAAAGGCGAGACACGACGCCCTGCGCTCGGGCGCGGACCCGGGCGCGCTGGAGATTAAAATCACCACGGACGATGAGGACGGGAAGACGCTCATCGTCGAGGACGATGGGTTCGGGATGACGCGAGACGAGCTCGCGGAAAATTTGGGAACCATCGCGAGGAGCGGAAGTAAGGCGTTTTTGGAAGGGTTAGAGCGCGAGGGCACCACCGCGGACGCGGCTTCGAATATTATAGGGAAATTCGGCGTCGGGTTTTACGCGAGTTTCATGGTGAGCGACAGGGTGGAGGTGATCTCGAACGCGGGCGCGAGGGGCGCCGGCAAGGCGTGGAAGTGGAGCTCGTCGGGAGACGGCGAGTTCACGGTGGAGGAGGCGACGGAGAGCGACGGCGCGCCGACGCGCGGGACGAAGATCGTCATGCACGTCAAGAGCGCGGATAAACACCTGGTGTCCAAGTGGGGGGTGGAGACGGTGTTGAAGAAGTATAGTTCCTTCGTCGGGTTTCCCGTCTTGTTGAATGGAAGCCGCGTCAACGACATCGGCGCGTTGTGGATGAAGGATGAGAAGGAGCTCACCGATGAGGACTCGATCGCATTTTATCGATTCATCAGCGGCGCGAGCGACATGCCGACTTTCCGCATGTCCTTCAAAGCGGACGCACCGATGACGATTCGAAGCTTGCTGTATTTTCCCGCCGAGAATCCGGAACGCATCGCCGGATTCGGCGGTCACGTCAATTCGGGCGTCAGTCTGTACACCAGGCGCGTGCTGATTCAAGAAAATACGGAAAAATTCCTCCCGCCATTTCTGCGTTTCGTGCGAGGCGTCGTGGACTGCGAGGACGTGCCTCTGAACATTTCCAGAGAGTCTCTTCAAGATTCGATGCTCGTGCGTAAACTCGGACAAATCGTCACCAAGCGCGTGTTGAAATTCTTGGATGAAAAGGCGAAAAAGGAGCCTAAAAAGTACAACGCGTGGTTTTCCAATCTCGGATTCTTCCTCAAGGAGGGCGTGTGCTCCGAGTACGCGTACAAACAAGAGCTCGCCGAGTTGCTTCGCTACGAATCGAGCTCGACGGAGACGGGCGAATTGACGTCGTTTCGCGAGTACGTAGCGCGCATGCCCGAGGAGCAAGACAAGGTGCATTACATCGTTGCTCCGAGCAGGCAACAGGCGGAGGCGTCACCATATTTAGAGGCGGCAAAATCGCGCGGGTACGAGGTGCTCTTCCTCTACGCGCACATCGACGAATTCGTCATGCAACATTTGCACACCGTCGCCGGAAAACCTCTGGTGAGCGTCGAGGAGGCGAATCTCGACGTGGACGCCGAGAAGGAAGACGAGACGGAGACGGAAAAGAACGATACGAACGACGCCGCCCTGTGCGCGTGGTTTGGCGACGAAGCGCTCGGAGGAAAATTGAAAGAGGTCAAAATGAGCACTCGACTCGTGAGCTCGCCCGCGCTCATCTCCGGTCACGAACCCGAGGCGATGCGTCGGTACCGCATGGTGCAGACCATGGCGAGCGACGCCGCGGCGAGTAAAAAATTGGCCGAAATGTCCAACGACTTTTCCATGATGACGCTCGAGTTGAATCCGAAACACGAGATGATTCGTCGAGTCAACGCGGCGAGAGACAGCGCCGACGCCGACGTGCGTCGACTCGCCGCCCTCGTGGCGGAACAAATTTTCGACAACGCGCGCGTCGCCGCGGGCGCATTGGACGATCCTCGCGCCATGCTCGGACGACTCAATGAGATTCTCGAGAATACGCTCCCGCGCGGTGATAGCCGATAGGGATGAAATGTGAGTCAATCGCGTCGCGTCGCCTCCGTCGACGACTGTGCAAACTGTGCACCGTGCGATGCTAAGGACGCGCGTCTCTGATGATTATTCATGTAATAAGCAACCGCGTCTTACAACGTCTACGCGACGCGCCGACGTCTTCGGCAAAACATCGCGAACGAAACAACACGAGAGTGACCTTTAGCAAAACTTCCACCTGTTGCCACAGTTTACGCACGTCACGAACGCTGTAAAAGGCGCGCGGAGCGTCGGTCAGTCGTCGCGTTCGGCGGAGACGAAACGGGGCGCGCGAGCGAGGAAAAAAACATCGCCACGGAGAGAAATAAAACATAAACACAAACGTACTGGTCATCGGTTCATCCGCCGAACGCGTCTGTAACTGGTAGTACGTGCACTTTCGTTGTTTGCACTTGCCGCACTTGAAGGCGTCCGTGCTTGCCTGTTGTTGTTGCCCGCGCACTGCCTCCCACTCGGCGTGCTCTCTAATCTTCTCGTTCGCCTTGCGACGCTCGTTCGAACCGAGCTCCTCGGGCGGTAAATCAATCAATACGTCCGCGGCGATCTCACCGCTCGCCACGCTGGACCGTAAATCCGGATTCTTGGCGTCTCGAAGGTTAAAACTGAGTTGTCGAACCTTGGCTTTGAAATCCTTCCCGCCGTCGGGCCACTTCGCCGACATCGCGCTCTCAATCTGACCCGCGATCGTCGCCAACGACTCCGGAGCGATAGATTCATCCTCCGTCACGCACACGGCTAAGGATTCGGCGAAAATCTCGCGCGTTCTGTCTCTCGACGCGTCGTTCACGCGCGTCACCGCCGCCTTCACCGCCGCCTTGGCCTCGTCCAGCGCGCTCTTCGCCGCCGTCTCTTCATCCGTCTTTTTCTCCGCCTTCACCGCCCCGTCCGACACCACCGTCTCCTTCGAATCTTCCCTCACCACAACCGGCGTCTCCGATTGCGCGGCGATGATCATCTCCGTCCACCTCGCCTTGACGGTCGCCGCCGCGTCTCGCACCCTCGCCTCGGCGTGTCTCTTCCTCAACCCGTTCACAATCTTCCCACACGCCGCGAATCTCGCGTCCGCGAACGCGCTCGCCCCCAAACGCGTCTCTTCGCTCTTTTTCAACGCCGATCGCAGCGCGTCCTCGCACCTTTCGCCCTCGCCCTCTCCACATCGCTCCGCCGCTCGACACAGCGCCGCGATCGCGCCCAGGGCTTCATCGGCGCGCCCATCCACCTTCGCCGTCGCCTCGTCCTCCCTCGTCGACATTCTATGACGACACACCTTTCACTCTTTCGTTTTCGCGCGGTTTCCGGGCGAGAACGACGCGTACGCGCGCGCGAGACCGATGGGCGTCGTCGTCTCTCGCGCGCGCTTCTGGGGGAAAGATGCCCAGACGATCGCACGAATCACCCATTCATCGCCTCTTTTCGCGTCACTCGACGTCGTCCGCGGTCGTCCCTCGAACGCGCGCGTCGCCTCTCTCTCTCGCGCGTCTCCTCGCGTCGCTCCCGCGCGCATCGCGCGTCGCGAGAGACGCTCGCGAGAGACGCTCGACGGTTGGTGTCAATTTTCAAAAAGACACGCGCGAGCGTCCGTCATGCCGCCTCGCCGCGCGACGCGACGCGCGGCGGCGACGAGGGCGACGAAGAAAATCTCGGAGGATTCGAAATCGTCCGCTTCGCGCGCGCTGACGCTGGAGTGCGTCGCGGGGCCGTGCGAGGGACGGCGGTTCGAGGTGAGGGGCGAGCGAGAGGCTGGCGTGGGGAGGACCAAACGCGGGAACGCGGTGTGGATCAAAGGGGACGGAGCGGTGTCGCAATCGCACGCGGTCGTGCGTTGGGACGAAGATAGGGAGCGGTGGAGGATCGTGGACGTCGGGAGCTCGAACGGGACGAACGTGGATGGGGTGGAGGTGGAGGCGGACGGCGACGGGGCGACGCTGCGAGAGGGGAGCGTGGTGAAACTCGGGACGGAGACGACGCTCGTCGTGCGATTGATGGACGGGAACGAGGGCGAGAAGACGAAGGGGGAGGAGAAGGAGGTCGTGAACGAGGACGAGAAGGAGAACGAGGACGCGAATGGTGGGAAGGATGGAGACGCGTACGCGTTTGATTTGACGTCGCCCGACGACGTCGCGGCGAAAAAACCAGCCGCGAAACCCGTCGAGGCGTCGCGTAAGCGCGCCAAGACGACCGCTTCGGTTGGCGGCCCGGCGAAAAAACCCAAAGCGCCGGCGAAACGGGATGCGGAGACGCTCGAGACCGCGCCTCCCGCCGTCGACGCTCCGACGGTGTACGACTACGCGCGCGTCCAACTCGAGCGCGTCGTCCAATCCATGACCGCCGACGCTCTCGGCCTCCAACGCGAGTTAGAGACCGAAGCGAAAACTGTCATAGACGCCATCCTGCGCGATGCCGCCCTCGCCGCGACCGAGATGTGACCACCGTCGCCGCCGTTCGCGCGCGCGCTCTCGCCACCTGGCGAGTTCCGCGCGCGTCCCGCGCGCGCGCGATCGCCTCACCTCGCGCGCGACTCCTCCACCCGCTCGACGCTGTACAATCATTCATCACACATTTATTCACCACTTTCCGTCGTTTCCACCCCTCGCCGCGTCGTCCTCGCGCCTCTCTCGCTCGCGTTCCGTCTCGAGCTCAAACAGTTTCAAAAAGGTACCCAGCCGCGGCCCGCAGAGTTCCGCGCGCCTCCCGCGCGTTCGACATGCTCGCGCTCGCGCGCGCGGCGTCGAGACGCGCGCGAAACCTCGCACCGTCGTCCGCGCGCGCCGACGACGCCGACGACGCCGACGACGCGCCCGGGGACGCCGATGATGGAACGCGCTCGAGCGATTCCGCGCTCGAGACGAACGCCATCGTGTCCCCGGCCGTCGCGAGAGCGATGGAATCGGCGCGTCTCGCCTCCATCGATCCCGAGCGCGCGGTTATGTCCTCGTCGACGCCGATCGCCGACGCCGAGGACGCCGAGGAGACGCTCGAGGCGAAGGGCTTGGTGAGAACAGGGAGCGCGTTGCGCGCGGTGAGCGCCGACGAGGCGAAACGGTTGAATCGAATGTTATCCACCGATCTGCGAGAGATGATGGCGGTCGAGGTGAGAGGTTCGAGAGGGTCGACGTTGATGCGATTAACGGTTCGGTGTCCGGTGGTGATGATGGTGATTTCGTTTTCGATATGGGCGGGACTCGGCGCGCTCGCGCTGGTGGCGCATCCGCCGAAGATTGAGACGTCTTTGGAAGGATTCCAGATACGGGATCACCCGACGTCGACGCTGTACGATGGGATAGACAGGGGGGAGAAGGAGTCGAAGGCGCTCTGGGACGCGGCGTTCGAGTCGGCGTCGTCTTCGGGAGGGGTCGTGCGCGTCGCGGTGGGGATGACGGAGGCGACGCCGCGCGCGGCGACGCCGAGCGCGCGAACGTCGAGCGATGACTCGGTGCGTCGCCGACGATTGGTCGCGCAGACGAGTAGACCGTATAGAATTTCGGATATGCAGCTCGTATACACGTCGGACGTCGAGGGAGAAAACGTGTTGCGTCCGGAGGTTATCCTTTGGGCGCGAGATTTAGAGGCGCGCTTGACGTCGCTTCCGGGATACTCGGAGGATATGTGTCTGCAAGTTCCGGGTAATCTGGGGCCCGATGGATGCAGCCCGATTAATTCCATCGTGCCTTATTTTTTCGGGGAGTCGGCGAGCGGGGTGCACATGAGGACGATGTTGGACGCCTCGAGAATATTGTCCTCGCGCGGACTGTATCAATATCTCGACAAGGAGTTCGTCCCCGAACGAGCGTATTCGAAATCTTTCCGAACGAACATCGCCATAGGGGAGCGAAAGAAGGAGTGGAAGGCGTGGATGAGAAACGTGCTCATGCCGTTTTTAGAGCAGAACACCGCCAACGCGACGCTACGGGTGCGAGCGCTGTACGGCGGGAACGATTTATACGACTACCAGTCCAACAAGTATATGATGCACGACGTGAGGCTCATCGCCGCCGGCATGAGCACCGTCGTGATGTACCTGTACCTGCACACGGGGTCCGTTTTCATCTCTCTGGCGGGAATACTCGAAATCATCATTTCCTTTCCGGCGGCGTACGCGTTTTATGCCTTTGTGCTCAAGCTCGAAACGATAAGCGTGTTACAATTCTTAGCCGTCTTCATCATTCTCGGCATTGGCGTCGACGATGTTTTCGTCTTTTACGACGCCTTTGAAGACGCGTCCAGAGCTGTCGGCGTGCGCGGGGATACGCTCTTGAGTCGTTTAAATTATGCCTTTGACCACGCCGGCAGGGCGATGCTCGTGACGTCGATGACATCCGGCGCGGCGTTCGCGGCGAATCTCGCCTCGGCGATTCCCGCCGTGCAAGTCTTCGGCGTCTTCATCGCCGTCATGGTGCTCATCAATTACTTTCTCGTCATCACTTGGTTTCCCGCGTGCGTCGCCGCGCACGAAAAGTATTGGCGTGCGCGCAGAGACTTCACGTACTGCGGTATGGGAAAACCAAACGTGGATGATTTGAAACCCTCAGAGTTGGAACGTCGAGCGGAGGAGCGCGTCGAGTCTTGGTTTGCGTATTTCAAGCGCGTGTTCATTTACAGGCGCACTTTTGCCGAGGAAAAGGAGGCGCGCCGAGCGCAGGGATTCAAAAATCGTCGCGTGAAATTTAGCTGGAGAAGTTACGGTGTCTTCTTGAACATATTCAAGTATGTCCTCGTCGTCGTCGTGCTCGGCGTCATCGCCATCACGGGGTACTTTTCGCTTCAGACCAAGACATCCGGCGAGCCGCCGCAGTTGTTTCCGAAGGATTCCAATCTCCAACGATTCGTCGACTGGACCGAATCTCAGTTTGATACGGTAAAGTTCAGCTGTTTCACCACGTCTGAGTGCGAGACAGAATCCACGTACGTGCTCATTTCGAATGGAATTCCGGTGTTGCCTCCGCCTCCGCCGCCGCCGCCGAGCCCGCCGCCGCGGGTGCAAGACGGAAGCATCACCACGACGCAAATCGACGAATTGGTGGACGTCGTCTTCGTTCAATTCGACGCGGACTCAAACGGATGGCTCAACAACACGGAATACGACGCTTTCTCGAGCGCGGTGTACACGAGCACGCTCCCGTCGTCGGAAGTAGTCATCCAGACGTACGGCACGCCGCTCGGAGTGAATAAACAAGGTTTGGCGTACGCGCTGGACGCCGTCGCTGGGACGGACGATCAAGCCATCATAGACGCGTACTGGCTCTTGGTTTTGTCGCAGGCGCGAACGAGTCCACCGCCTCCACCGAGTCCTCCGCCGAGTCCTCCGCCGAGTCCGCCGCCGCCGAGTCCGCCGCCGCCTCCGCCGAGCCCGCCTCCGAGCCCGCCGCCGCCTCCGCCCCCGCCACCTTCTGCCCCGCCTCCTTCCCCGCCTCCACCGAGCCCGTCGCCTCCGCCGAGCCCGTCGCCTCCACCGAGCCCGCCGCCTCCGCCGAGCCCGCCTCCGTCGAGCACGAGCCCTCCGCCGAGTCCGCCGCCGAGTCCGCCGCCGCCGAGTCCGCCGCCGAGTCCGCCGCCGTCTCCACCGCCGAGTCCTCCATCGCCTCCGTCGCCGCCTCCGTCGCCTTCTCCACCGCCTTCTCCACCGTCTCCTCCACCGAGTCCGTCGCCGCCTCCGCTGGGGCTTAACCCCGTCCAACGCGTCGCCGGGACGAATTTTGAAAAGGCGCGCCTCGCGTGGGGCATCGTCGGCGTCCGGGACGACTCGGCGGCGTACGCGCCGAGAAGCGACGACGCGAGCGCGCTCGTGGATGGAAACTTTGACGCCGGCGACGTCGTCACGCAGGTACGTCTGTTAAAGATGTGCGAAGTGCTCTCGAACAGAACCGATCTCGTGACGTCCATGGAAACCTGTCCCATGGCGGCGATTCGCGCCGAGGCGACGCGTCTCGGGTACGGATGGCCCCTCTCTCCCGCGGAGATGGAGCGCACCGTCGTCGAGGTCGTTCGCCGCAACTCGAATTTGGCAAAGGTATTCGGCATTCAAACCGTCACCGACCCGATCACGGGGCGAACGGGGCATCGCGTGGCGTGGATGAAGTTGAACTTTCTCACCGCCGTTCCGCTTCAACAATCGTCCCACCGTCTCGAAAAAGAGTACAACAAATGGTTGGATTTCTTGAAGGATTTCTCCGCGATGACGTTTGAATACAACGTCACCGATTCGTACGGAAACGTCACCTCCACCGAACGCGCGCCGCCAAAGGCATCCGCCGACGGTGTAGTCACCGCCGCGTGTTGGGTGCGCATGGCGACGGAGTTGCAAGCCATCGACGGCACGGCGACGTCCATCATGGTATCCCTCGCATTCGCCGTGTTCGCCACCGTCATCTTCACCGGCGACATCATCGTCTCCATCGCCGCTTTATTCAGCATGGTGGCCATCATCCTGTGCGTCATCGCCATCCTGGTGGCGCTCGGCATTGAATTCGGCATCGTCGAAGCCATCTCGCTCACCATTCTCGTCGGCATTTTGGTGGATTTTTCGTTGCACCTCGCCGAGGCGTTCACGCGGTCGCACTTCACCCACAGAGGTCTGAGAGGCGTCGACGCCGTGTCACGCGTGGGATATCCAATCTTCAGCGCCGCCGTCACGACGCTCTCCGCCGTGTTGCCGATGCTTTGGTGCAAGATTACCATTCTCGTCAATTTCGCGCAAATCATCCCGTTGTGCATCTCGGCGAGTCTCGTCTACGGGTTGCACTTTTTCGCGCCCGTGTTGATGATCGTCGGACCGAACGTCCCGGGTGGTGGAGCAGGAAAGTGGTGTTGTCACGCGGGGAAGCTTCCGAACGTGCTCTTCGCCACGCAGACGCGACGCATGATTTTCTTAATCGCGTGCGGTTTACTCTTTGGATGGTGTCTCCCGGCGACGCGCGAACGCATCTTGGACGAAAAGAACGGCATCGGTGCCACCACATTCGTCGGCATCGCCATCGGATTCGCGGTATCATCCGTCATCGCCGTCGTCGTGGAGGAATCGTGCGCGAGATGCCGGAGGAGATTGAACGAAGAGGAGTCGAGCGCCGAATCCGCGCGCCACCGTCGAGACGCACGGTTTCTCCGCGCCGCCGCGCTCGCCGCCGAGAAGAAGAAGAAGAAGAAGACCCGCATCCACCACCACCACCACGACGACGACGATACCCACGACGACGATACCCACGACGAGACCGGCGCGAAGAACCATCGCCATCCCATCGTCGCCGCCCCGAGACGGTTACGATTTTCCAAATTCGCGACGTCGGCGGCGAAAACCGCCGCCCCCGCGTCCGATTCCGATGCCGATTCCCTCGCCTCCGACGCTCACTGATCGCCGATCCGCGTAATGTATACACCGCATTCATGCTGTCTCCTCGTCTCGCGCGCTGACCGCACCGAGACCACCGAATGTCGTCTCGCGGCGTCGCCGCCGCCGTCTCGGCGTCGCCTCCAGGCTGGCTGGGACGACACGCCATTAATCTCACGAAATCGCACCCTCCCGTCCACACACGTCGACGCGCGCGTCCGAAGTCGACCCCCACGCGAGAACGAACGCGCTCGCTCGCGAACGCGCGTCTCGCGGACGCCTCAACGCCGCGAACCCGACGCACAGCGCCGGTCGAAACTCGTCGATCGGTGAGATTTTGAAATCGTCCCGCGCGCGCGATCGCACCGCTCCGTGAGACGACGGCGCGCGATGGTGACCGCGTCGTGCGCGCGCGCGAACGCGACGATGCGCGTGCCGTCGAATGCGCGCGCGCGGGGACGATGCGCGCGCGTGGGCCGCGCGCAGAGGCGCGCGATCGCGACGTCGGCGGCGAGAGACGCGCGCGTCGAGGAGACGACGCTGGCCGCCGCCTCCCCGGCGAGCGCCGGGTACGTCGCCGTGAACGGGGTGAATCTCGCGGTGGATTTTGAGATTCATTACGAGACGGCGTTCGGTGAGCGGGTGTGCGTGCTCGGGAACCACGAGATTATGGGCGCGTGGGACGTCTCGCGCGCGACGGCGCTCGAGTGGACGGAGGGACACGCGTGGAAGACGAGCATCGAGTTACCGGCGGGTGGGGTCTTTTTTTACAAGTACGTCGTCGTGCGAGATGACGGGGAGATCGTTCGTTGGCAGGATGGGAGTAACTCGATGTTGGTGCTTCCGGAGAGTTGGAACGTGCCGAGCGGATCGAGGTATCTCGTCGAGGATACGTTTTCGGGAACGCCGAGCGAGACGACGGGGATTTCGGAAAACTTGCTCGCGGGTAAGCTCATGGCGGTCGAGGGAGAGAAGACGGAATTGATCGAACAGTTGCAAGTGCAAAAGAATATGACGCAGACGGCGTTGGAGGAGTTGTTAAAGGCTCGAGAAGAGCTCGCGGCGGCGCAAACCAAGTTGTTGTCGTCGCCGACGCCCACCGTCGAGGCGGCGGATATCATCGACGGTGGCGTCAGCGAAGGGAATGAGTTCAACGGATTCACGCGGTGACGCGCACGTTGGTTCGTTCGTACCACCGCGTTGAGACGACGACGTCTCAACGGTAACATATTCCGCGCGCGGTTTGTACGCGCGCGATGAAGACAAGCCGGCGAACACACTTATAACGATACAATACACACGCGATAGTTGTAACAACAAACACTACATCGTCTCATCGTTGTCGCGCGCGATTCATTTACTAGCTGCTCACATCGTCATCACGCATCCGCCGCTATTCTACGCCTGACCCGCGCGGTCTTTAATGGCTCGAATGACATCCGTCGCGCGCGTCGTTCGCGCAATCTCCGACGCGTTCGGAATCTCCACGGAATCGGCGAGCGCGGGCGGCATCGGTGGGAGAAAACTCATGCCCGCCAAGTTTTGTGCCCACGCGTACGGTTTGGCGTTGTAACGCGAGCACGAGGCGTCAAAGGAGAAATCCGGAGGCGCGACGGCGAAATTGGCGTGATTCGGCGTCTCTTCGCCCGCGTCGTTCTCAAACAATTCATCGAGAAACGCGCCGCCGCCCTTTTCACCGTCGCCCCCCTCGCCGCCGCTCGAGTTGGCGACGACGAGGTTGAGCTTGACGAGGTAGGCGAAAAAGACTCGAACGTCGCCGACGCGAAGCTCGACGCGAAGCGGGTGTTCCTCGTACAACCCGGAAAACGCCCGACTGCCGCTCCGACCGCGTCCTCGACCGCCCTCACCTCGTCGACGCTTATTATGCCTGCGGTTATCCGTCTCCTCGCCGCCTTCGGTGGCGATCTCTCCCTCCTCGCTCGTCGGTCGTCTCGCGAACGCCTCGGCGTCGTCCGTCGATCCCAAAATCTCCACCCGCGCGTCCTCGCCATTTTGTTGCGCGTGCTTCAACTGCGCGTACGCGACGTACAGCGGCGTCGGAAGTAAACGTACACGCGTTTCGACAGCCTCCGTCTCGACGTACGGCAAATCGAACGCGCGTCGAAACGGTTCCGCCGCGCGTCTCAAGTTTGCCAACTGCGATTCCAAATTCTTCCCTAAAACCTTCCGTTTCGCCTCCACGTCCCCACGCAATTCCTCCAACTCGCGCTCCAATGCCCTCTTCTCCTCGCACATCTCCTTCCGAAGGATCAATTCGTGCTCTAATCGTCGAAGCATCGTCTCACCCTCGTCCTCGGTTCTCGTCGTCTTCAAACCTCTTCGCTTGGCGTCCTCTCGGTATTCCTTCAGGTCCACCAACGCGATCCCTCCCGAACGCTCGAGGTCCCCATCCGCGCCCTCGCCCTGGGCGTGTTCGTGATCGCGGAGATTTCTCGCGTGATGCGCGCGCTCGTACGCCGCGGTCGCCGCCGCGACGCGCGCGCGGTCCGTCTCGACGTCCCGCCGCCGCGTCTGCGCGTTGAGATGTTCCAGTCCCCACATCGCTCGTCTCTGCGCCCCGCGCAAGCGTCCGATGATTTCGACGCACCGTTCGACGGCGTCTTCGCGCTGCGTCGCCGTCTCTGATTTCCTCGCGATGAGCGCGGCGACGGCGTCGCGCAAATCGTTGACGTTTTCAGCCAAGAGCTCGAATTGGGCGTCGCACGTTTCCGGCGATTGTTCTTCGGGTAAAGGCGCGGGCGACGGCGCACCGAGTCGATCAGGCGCGTCCGATGGATCCATACCGTCCGCGCGAGGTGACGTCGGCGTTGACGGTGCGCGCCGTCGCGCGGGCATGGTGACGGCGTATCGAGAGGCGCGGTCTGCGGCGACGGCGAAAACGGGCGCGGGAAAAACGACGCAGTCGCGCGGTGTCTTCGCTGGAATCTATGTGTATACAAATGACATCTCTGTCGTCACCACTCGTCGTCGTCGTCGTCGTCGTCGTCGTCGTCGTCGTCGTACGCGCGAGATTTTAAAAAATCATCTGTCTCCATGCGCGCGCGTCTTCGACTGACGCGTCGGTGCGACTTGGTCTCGAGCTTGGCCTCCGTCCTCGTCGCGTCTTTGCCCGCGGCGGATTTCGTCTTGGTTCGAGACTCGCGATCGCGCGCGTGACGCTCGCTCTCGGCGATCTGTTTCACCTCCTCGAAGAGTTCGTAGTATAAATCGTACCGTCGCTCTTCCCAGCGGTCGTCGGCGACGACGCACCCCGGCTCGTGTCGATGCGTGCAATCGGAGAATTGACACCGCGCGTCCGACTCGGCGATCGCGTCGCGAATCTCCGGGAAACACATCGCGAGGGTGTCGGTGTCTAAACCTTCGAGCGAGGGGTAACCGAATCCGGGGGTGTCGGCGAGGAATCCGCCGACGTCGAGCCGAAGCAGACTGACGTGACGCGTGGTGTGCTTCCCACGACCGCTTCGCGCGCCCACGCCCTTGACAGATTGTAAATCTAACACGCTCAGATCGTTCCTCCAGCGCTCGTCCTCGACGGAGCGACTGCCGCGCTTGCCGCCGCCGCCGCCCCCGCCCTCGATGTCCAAGTCGGTGATGTACTTGGCGCAGTCGTCGGCGCTCTCGGACGAGCGCGTCGACGACGTCTCCTCCACGCTTTTCAGCGCGCCCGTCAGCGCGCTTTCGTATCGAAATCTGTTTATCAGTGAACTCTTCCCCACGCCGCTCGGTCCGGCCAACACGGTGGTCTTCCCTCGAAGCGTCTCCTCGAGCTCGTCCACGCCTCGACCCGTCGCCACCGACACGATTTTCGCGTCGTATCCCCAACCCTCCAATCGCGCGCGCCAATCCGCCACCTCCGTCTCGCTCAAAAGTTCACACTTATTCAACACGAGCGTGAACGGCACGCGCGTCGCCTCCATGCTCACCAAAAACCTCGTCAATTGTTTCGTCTCGAGCGGCGGCTGCGCCAACGCGAACACCAACAACGCCTGATCGACGTTCGCGATCGGCGGTTCGAGCAGCTCACTCCGTCGTTCAACGACATCATCGATCATTCCACGATTCTCCACCCAATCCACGCCGCTCAGCGCGACCTCATCGCCGACCAAGACGCGTTTTTTAATCTTTTTCAAGAGCGCTCTCGCCACGCACAACAACTCCGTCGTCGCGTCGTCTCTCGACAACATCTCCTCCAATCTCCCGACATCCTCCGTCGCTCCCGCCTCGCTCGCGCGCCTCTTCGCGTCTTCGATCTGCCCGCGACGCTCCGCCGCGGTCGCACCACAGACGGCGCGTCCATCGACGACGACGCGTAAAAAATTTGCCTGCGCCGTCACCACCGTCCCCGTCAGCGGCGTCGACGACGACGACGACGTCGTCCCGGACGACGCTCGATCGTCCTCGCGCTCGTTCGCGCGGGAGACGACGCGTCGAGGCGTCGGTCTGGGCGCGCGACATCGCGCGCGGGCGTGCCGTCGCGCGAGCGTCGCTCCGCGAGAGAGACGCATGGGTGGCTGGGGACGAATGTCCCGTCCCGTCTCGATTCGCGCGTGCGGACGCGCGGAACGAGAGCGACGCGCGTTCGTGGCGAACGAAAACGACGACCGACCGTTCGCGCGCGCGGTCACGCGGTCTCCAGCGGCGTGGTCGTCGAGGTGTGGCGCAGAGACGCGCGAACGGTGTGTGCGCGTTTCGCGCGCGGCGCTTATTCGGGAAGCGAACGCGCGAGAACGACCGAACGCGATCGCGCGACGACGACGACGACGCGAGGTTCGTTTTCGTAGTATGTGTGTCTGTGCTGATTATTATTACTTGCGTACGGGTCGGAAGAGGAGGAAAGAAGAATAAAGTCTCCGACGCGCGCGCGCGCGTTGGTCTCGTCTCGCGAGCCGCGCGCGTCGCGTCGCGTCGCGTCGCGTCGCGACCGACTCAGAAACCGTTCGACTTTTGGAAGGATTGAATGGCGTCGAGCACCATGAGCGTGATCATGGCGTGCGGAGCGATGCGCACGTAGTACGTCGGGAATCCGGTGTAAAACTTGAGCGGACCGCCGCTCGCCATGGTTTTCCCGCAGCAATCCATAAAGCCGTTGAACGGAAGCTTGCCGTCCGGACCGGGCTTTTGCTTTTGCAACTGCGTCTTGACGTAATCGAACGGAAGCGAGAAGAAGGAGGCGAAGAAACCGGCGATGGAGGCGGCGCCGAGCGTCGCCGGAAATCCGGTGACGTTATTCGCCGCCATCATCTCCTTCGCCTGGTCGTTGGACGCGAGCATACCCATGTTGAGCGCCATCGCGCGCACGGACGTCGTACCGGCGCCCGTGAACAATCCACCGACTCCATCCTTTTTCAAGATGTCGACCAACGCGTGCCCGACGCCTCTGTAGTTTCTTCTCTGATCCGGCGGCAACGTCCCGTCGGCTTGCATGCGAATCAACGACAAATCCGCGGGCGAACCCACGAGCGCGCCCAAACCACCAGCCGCCAAACCCGCGCCCGCCTTTTGCGCGAGCGATAAGTTCGCACCCTCATTCCTTTCCTTGAGCGCTTGCACGAACTGCGAGTGCAGGCCCAATCGCGCCGTCGTGTACGTCGCCTGACGCAACAGACCCGCCGATAAACCCGTGTACAACGCGCCGAAACCTTCGTTTCTCACGATGGCCGCCGCCGTGCCCAGCGGTCCGCTCGTCGATCCGAGCTGCAAACGCACTTTAACGACTGTTCGATTTCCACGCACGAGCACCTCACGTCAGTCTCTCTCTCTCTCTCGCGTTTCGTTTCGTTTCATTTCATCTTTCATTCGTCTCGATTCGTCGCGCGCATCCATCGGTCGCGCGTTCCGACGATCGCGCCTCGCCGACCGATCGACGCGTCTCTCCACCCGCCTTCACGACCGATCGCGCGCGCCCACGTCCACCCGACGAACGAACGAACGAATGAATGAATGAATGCATCGCATTCAAATCGAAACGCGCGCGATACGACCCGATGCGTCGCGTCGAATCACGCACTGTCCAACGGCTGAATCACGCACGTGGCGCCCATGCCGGATAAACCACCGTTCATGTACGGTTTCACCGCCTTCCACACCGGGTTCAGATCGCTCATCTCGTCGTCGAGTCGAGTCGTCGTGTGCAGACCGTCGTCGTCGCGGTCGATCGCGCCGCCGGGTGACAGCGCGTCGATGGACACGCGGGTCTCGTTTCCGGTTTGTATGTGGTGTGTGTTCGGACGATTGGAGTACTGTACAGGCGTTGGGATGCCTAGAGAGAGTCATTGTGTGGTGTACGTTCGGGAGGACGCACGCGGTTTTTTTTCGCTCGATCGGCGTGCGTGTGTGTGCACTATGGGGGCATGGACGTCAGGCACACGTGGATGACGTCTCATAGATCTCGGTCGCGGGCACTCGTGGTGTGTGTCTTTGTTGGGCTTCGTGGTGTGTGGTGTACGGCGTGCGGCGTGTCTGGTTTGTGTCTGTGTGTATGAGTCGTGACTCGTGGGTCTCGGGGTGGTGTCCTCCACTCCTAAACCCTAAACCCTAACCCCTCGTCCCCGCGCGCGCGAGGACGCGCGCGACGACGCGACGTCTCGGCATCGATCGACGCGCGGGAGTCTGCGCGCGCGCGCGCGTCTCTCGGAAAATCAAAACCGCGCGCGGTCGCGGTCGCGTCTGTCTCGAAGCGCGCGCGGCGACGAACGCGCGTCGAGCGGCATGGTGCTCAACGATCTCGGGCAAAAGATCGCGGGCGCGCTTCGTCGACTCAACGAGGTCGTCGTCGTCGACGATGAACTCATCGATGGGTGTCTGAAGGAGATATGTAACGCGTTGTTGAGCGCGGACGTCGGCGTCGCGCAGGTGGTGCGCGTGAAGAAGAATATATTGAAAGATTTGGACGCGGAGAACGCGCCGAGCGGGATGAACGCGAAGAAGATGTTGGAGCGCGCGGTGTTTAAGGAATTGACCAATCTCTTGAACGGGGGGGGGGACGTCGCGGTGAGTGAGGGCGGGGAGGAGGCGTCGACGAGCGGGCAAAAGCGAGGGGGACGGAAACAGAGACGAGACGCGACGACGACGGCGCCGAAATACGCGCCGAAGAAGGGCTCGCGAAACGTCGTCATGTTTGTCGGGTTACAAGGGGCGGGGAAGACGACGACGTGCACGAAATTCGCGCATTATTACGCGAAGAAGGGCTTTAAGCCGTCGTTGGTGTGCGCGGACACGTTTCGAGCCGGGGCGTTTGATCAGTTGAAACAAAACGCGACCAAGGCGAAGATTCCGTTTTACGGGTCGTACACGGAGAGCGATCCGGCGAAGATCGCCGAGGCCGGGGTGAGGAAGTTTGAGGAGGAAAAATCAGATTTAATCATCGTCGACACGTCGGGGAGACACAAACAGGAGGAGGCGCTGTTTGAGGAGATGCAAGAAATCGCGAGCGTGTGCGAGCCGGATATGACCATCTTCGTCATGGATAGTTCCATCGGTCAGTCGGCGGCGGACCAAGCGCGAGCGTTCGCGAGCACGGTGGACGTCGGCGGCGTCATCATGACCAAGCTCGACGGGCACGCCAAGGGCGGTGGCGCCATCTCCGCCGTGAGCGAGACCAAGGCGCCGATTTTGTTCATCGGTACGGGCGAACATATCGGCGAGATGGAACCCTTCGAGACGAATTCATTCGTGAGTAAGCTCTTGGGCATGGGTGACATCAAGGGATTGGTGGAGAAAATGTCCGAGGTCGTCCCGGAGGAGAGCGCGGAGAAGCTTTTAGAAGCTCTGGGCACGGGAACGTTTACCATGCGTCTGCTCTACGAGCAATTCCAAAACTTGCAAAACATGGGTCCGATCTCGTCCCTCATGAGCATGGTGCCCGGCATGTCGGACATGCTCCCCAAGGGCAGCGAAGCCGAGGGCACGAAACGCATGAAGGTGATGATGACGCTCATGGATTCCATGACGGACGCCGAGCTCGACGCGCCCAACTCCAAAATTTTTAACGCCAAGCGCATGGAGCGCGTCTGTCGAGGCGCCGGTCGTTCTCCGCGCGAGATGATCACTCTCCTCGAGGAACACAAACGTCTCGCCAAGATGATGGGCAAGATGAAGGGGATGAAACTTCCCGGTGGACCGGGCGGTCGCGGCGGTCGTCTCAACCCGCGCGACATGCAACAACAGATGCAACAAATGTCGAGCGCGTTACCGCCGGATATGCTTCGCATGATGGGCGGACAACAGGGCGTCATGAACATGATGAAACAATTCGACGGCATGGATCCCAAGGCGATGCAAAACATGATGAAAGGGATGATGTAAACATCCACCTCCCATCACCACGACCGACCCTCGCGCACCGCTTTGTCATCCATCACCATTCGTTTTCCGCCGCGTCCCGGCGTCGACGCGCTTTTTCGCCGCCGCGCGCTTTTTCCCAGCCCCGGACACCTCGACGCGTCATGCTCGCGTCCACCAGACGACGCGCGACGCGTTCGACCATCGCCCACGCGCGCGCCGCGTGCATCCTCGCGCGCGATGTCGTCCAACAGCGCCCCTCGCGACGTCACGCGTCGTCGTCGTCCCCGGCATGGGCGTCGGCGTCGACCGACCGTCCCGACGCGCCCATTCGCGAGATTCACTCTCCGACCGACCTCGACGCGTTGGTCCCGCGTTCGCACGACCGCGTCGTCGTCGTGGACTTTTACGCCGATTGGTGCGGGCCGTGTAAAACGCTCGCCCCGGCGCTCGAGCGCGTCGTGCGAGCGCGGTTCCCGAAGTGCGAGCTCGTCAAGGCGAACGCCGACGCGCCGGCTCTCGCGCCGGTGATGGAACACCTGCGAATCTCCAGTCTTCCGACGGTGATGGGGATGTCTCGAGGACGATTCGTCGATCAGTTCAGAGGGAGCGTGCCGGAGGAGGAGGTGGCGCGATTCGTGGACGCGTTGATCGCGGATTTGGAATCGGGACGGGACGCCGGCGGAGAGACGGAGGCGGCGGAGACGGAGGCGACGCGAAGGGCAAACGGTGGCGTGGATGCGGAGACGGTGACGCGAGAGGCGACGGAGAGGGTGTTCGCGGGAACAATCGGGGCTTTGGATATGGATGACGACGCGAGAGATCGGTTGGCGGCGTCGTTGGCGGCGGTGTTGAACGCGAAGGAGGGCCCGGGCCCGGAGGTCAAGGCGCGCGCCTTCGCGGCGAGCGCCGTGTTGGCGTTGCGAGGACGACCAGCGGACGCGGACGGTGCGAAGGAATTGATCGCGGCGGGTAAGAAACTCGTGAATGGGTTCGCAGAACCGCATTTGTTGCGCGTGGCGGAGGCGCGGTTGGCGCTGGTGAGAGAGATCGACGCCGCGGGCGGGGTGGACGCGAACGCGGCGCGAGAGGCGCACGAGGCGGCGCCGAAGGATTTCGCGCGTCTTCGAGACTTTGCGTTGGCGACGTACGCGAGCGGCGACGCGATGCACGCGTGCGAGATCGCGCTGCGAAGCGTGAAACCCGGTTTCGGGACGCAAGAGGTGAGGGAAGAAGGAAAGAAATTGGTCGTCGCGCTCGTGAGCGCCTTCGCCGAGGCGGACGTCGCCGAGGCGATGCGCAAGCGTTTGTCCAATCTGTGGTTTCTCTGAGCGCGCGCGCGGACGAAACGAAGACGAGACGTCACCTATTCTACCATTGTTTTATACGAGAACACAACGCGGGTTGATTGAATGTTACAATTTTATACACGAGCCGCGACTCGAAGCGACCCCGCGGACGACCGCATCGGACCCTCGTCGAGCCACGCGTCGACGCGCGCCTCGATTTTTGCGCGCGCCCGTTTCACGGCGTCCGAATCTGAATCTCGCGGCGGATGCGTCCACGCGTGGTGCGACGCACCCGGAACGACAAACGCGGGTTCCCATCTCGGCGCGAACGTCTGCGAGGTGAAACTGTTCGCGATCCACGGATCGACGGAACCGGATGGAAATAAAATCCGCGTTCCGCCGGGCGCGTCGCCCCCGTACCTCGCGTTCGTGTTCGCCACCGCGCGTCGCGTCTGCTCCTCGCTAATTCCGAAAAATTTCGCGCAAATCCAAAAGTAGGACGCGAGCGGCATCGTCGGAGGATCGAGTTTGAACGGACACTCGGAATCCGCCTCGCACGTTTGAAAAAACGCAAACTCCGTGCACGTCTGCCACGTCCACTGACGCTCGCCCTCGCCCGTGGGATCGGGCGTCGTCGACGAGAGCGCGGCTATGTACGCCTCGCTCTCGAGCGGGACGCACCGTCCGCGAAATACGCGCGAGACGTACGTCGCCAACGCGTCGAGCTTATCCTCCTTCGACGTCATCGCCTCACACGCTTTGGCGATGTTAAAACACGAATCGTCGTCCTTCGCGCACGACGGATCGTTACTCTGCGCCGGAAACATCGCGCGCAAGATTTCGCCGAACGCGTCCCTTCCGCCGAACCCGTCCAACGCGCGTTCGCCGCACACGTTAAATCGCCTCTCCAATCCTCGTCGACCCTCGGCCGTCTTCAACGCCTCGTTCAGACCTCGTTCAAACGCCTCCCTCACCGCGTCGCGACACTCATCGCTCCCACCGACGTCTTCCTCTCGCAGCGCCGCGCCGACGACGTCGTAATACCCTCGCATGTCCACCTCGGCGCGAATCGGCGCCGAGCTCGCCACGCTCGCGTGAATCGCGTGCGGATACTTAATTCGCGCCCACGCCGCCAGCATGCCCGGATACGACCCCCCGAACGCGACCACTCGACTCTTTCGCAGACCATATCGCTCCCTCGCGTGCCCCAAAAACGCGACGACGTCCTCCAACGCCTGTTGCGAGCTCAAATATCTCAGAGACGACATCGACAGATCCCCCGTGGGTTGACTCGCGCCGTAAAATCTGTGTTCGAGCGCGAACACGACCCCTTTTTTTCGCGACGCCAGAGACGTCGCGACGGCGCAGTGTTCGCCGCCGTCCTCGACGACGCGCGCCGTCAGCGCCGGGCCCTCGCCGCCGACGCACAGAAACACCACCGCCGGTGCCTCGTCGGCCGACTCGCGGTCGCGATGGTCGTTGACGAAGTACCGCTGCGACCACGTGCGGAGGTCGCCGGCGTCGAAATGGTTCAGGCGCTGTCCATCGAACCATCGCTCGCGCGATCGCGATGATCGCGATGATCGCGATGATCGCGATGATGACGCGAATGTCGTCTCGCGACGCCTCGCCTCGAGCGCGCGCGCGCCGTCGGACACGCGCGGCGGACCGATGGACGCCAGGACGTCCCCCACGACGGACGCGAGGACGATCGCGAGGACGATACCGCGCGACATCGCGATCGGCATCGAATGCCGTCGAGGAATGAATGACCGACCGAATCCGACGTCCACGCAACCTCCCTCGCGCGACGCGTCCATCGCGACGCGAAATCATCGCGCGCGCCTCCTCCTCCTCCTCCGCGCGCGTCTCGCGCGTCTCGAACGCGTCGCCTCGCGCGTCGAACGTCGAACGCATCGAACGCATCGAACGCGACGCATCGACCCCGAATCGCCCTCAGACGCGTCACCTCGCGCGCGCCGCGCGTTCGACGCGTTCGCGACGACGCGCGCGATGCGACCCGCGCGCGCGTCCGTCGAACGCGCGTCTCCGTCGCGTCTCCGTCCCGCGCGTCTCGCGTGCGAGATATCGTAACGCTCGTAACGCTCGAAAACGCAGAATCACTCGACCGCGCGCATCGACGCCACCGCATGCGGCGTCGAGCGACGACGACGCGGAGACGCGCCGAGGGCGATGTTTTTTCCAGCGAATCGACGACGATGGAGACGCTGACGAAGAAACCGCCGAGGTACGGGTTCGTCCCGGCGGAGGGGATGGAATTTTTCGAGGGTGGGTACCGGCGCGCGCGCGCGGCGCCGCCGACGCGCGAGGGCGTCGTCGGCGCGAGGAAGGACGATGGAGACGCGAGGAAGGACGATGGAGAACGGTTGGGAGCGAGGGGAGGGATCGCGCGGACGCGAGACGGTTGATGCGGGAGGTGGAGTGGGAGCGTCTACGCGGGACGGGGACGGAGAGACGCGGGACGGAGGACGGCGACGAGACGTGGACGCGGGTGAGAGGGTGTGAATTCGGGGATGCGTTGCCGGAACCGTGGGCGAGGGAGATGGAGGAGAGAGAGGAGAGCGACGTGGAGCGTCGTGAACGGGCGTGTGCGAATAGATTGATGGATATGATTGAGAAGGATTTACGCGCGTGTCTGCCGGCGTTGTCCATGTTTACGAGAATGGATCAAAACGTCGACGCGTTTGAAGCCTTCTTGGACGATATGGAGCGGAGGTTCGCGCGAGGGACGTAACCGAAGAGGGATGTGTTGGGTGATTTGATCGTGTTTCGTTGGCGCGCGTTCGTGTTGGTGTTTGTGGCGACGACGACGGCGACGTTCGTCGGCGCGACGCGGATGCTTTTGCGCGCGGTGATGTGACAATTCTTCGTTTCTTCTACTCAGCCCTTAATCGCCTTAGAGACGATCTCGTACAGGTTTGGCGATAATTTGTGCGCGAGCATACGCTCGAGCTGCGCCTTGATCAAGCCTTGACGCTTTTCGTCGTACAGGCGCCACTTGGTGAACGGAGACGCCATGCGAGACGACGCCTGCGGATTGACGGCGTCCGCCTGAAGCAAGACGTCGGCGACGAACTCGTACCCACTCCCATCGGCGGCGTGGAAACCCTCGATGTTGGCGCCGGCGAAACCGCCGATGAGAGAGTAAAACTTGTTCGGGTTCTTGGCGTCGTAGACGTCGGACGCCATGAGCGTCTTCATGTCGCCAACGGCGTCGCCGGTTCCCTTGCCCGCCTCGGAGGCTACCATTCGAAGCCACGTGCAGCTGACGTTGTTGTCGTCCCTCCACTTTTGTAAGAAATCATCGAACGCCGCGTTCTTCGCGTCGGTGGAATCGACGTGGCCGCACAAACCGTTGAGCGCGGAGACGGTGTCCGTCATGTTCTTCGCCGCCGAGTACGCGCCAGCCAACGACGCGGAGACGTCGTCGCCGCCGATCGAACCGAGCATGCGAATGACGTACCCTCGAAGCGCGCGTCGCGCCACCTGCGGACCGTCGACGTCGTACGCCAAACCTCGCGCTTCCTCGTCGCACGTCGCGAGCGCCGCCTCGAGCTCGGCGCAAGACTCCTTGGCGAACGCGCGCGAGAACGCCTTGCACACCGTGCGCGTGTTCACCGGATTCACCCCGGGGGCCAAATCTTGAATCAACTGCGACGTTCCCGGGAAACTCAGCGCTTCCTCGACCCACGCGCGATCGAGCGCGTTCGACGCGGCATCGACGATGATTCCTCGGCACGCCGCCGAGTACTTGGCCCACGACGGATCCGCCGTCACGTCCACGTCTTCAATCTTTAACGTCTCGTCGTCGTTGTGCTTTTTGCACAGACGAATCAAAATGCTCGTCGCGATCTTTTGCGCCGCCTCCCATCGATTGAACTCGTCGCTGTCGTTGGCGAGCAAGAATAAGAGGTCATCCGTGTCGAGTTCGGGTTCGACGGTGAGCTTGACGGGGGCCGAAAAGCCTCGCAAGATGCTCGGCACGGGCTTGGACGGGACGTTTTTGAACGTGAACGTCTGCGTGAATTCCGTCAAACGACACACCGCCGTCGTCTTCGTAGAATCGAGCGTCGCCTCGGCGTCGCCCTCGCACGCAATCTCGCCGAGAACCATGTCGGCGCCGTCGGCGCCGAGCAACCCGACGGCGACGGGGATGAGTTGCGGTAATTTCTTCTCCGCCGCGCCCTTGACGTCGTTCGTCGTCGGTAACGTCTGCGTCAGCGTCAACGCGTACGTCTTCGCGTCGGCGTCGTACGCACCACGAGCGTTCAACGCGGGCGTGCCAGCCTGCGAGTACCATCGCTTGAGCTTTTCGATGTTCGTGGAGTTGGCGTCGGACATGGCGGCGAAGAAATCCTCCGTCGTCACCGCCTGTCCGTCGTGACGTTGAAAGTACAGATCCATCCCTTTTCGGAACCCATCCTTTCCGAGGAGCGTGTGGTACATTCGAATGAGCTCCGAGCCCTTCTCGTACACGGTCAACGTGTAAAAGTTGTCGATCTTTTGATACGCCTCGGGTCGCACTGGGTGCGCGAGCGGCGACGCGTCCTCGGCGAATTGCGCCGCGCGGAGATATCGCACGTCGGCGATGCGCTTGACGGCGCGAGAGTGTAAATCAGACGTAAACTCGTGATCGCGAAACACCGTCAATCCCTCCTTGAGAGATAATTGAAACCAATCTCTGCACGTCACGCGGTTTCCCGTATAGTTGTGAAAGTACTCGTGTCCGATGACGCCCTCGATGCGCTCGAACGTCGCGTCCGTCGCGCTCTCCTCGGACGCCAACACGAGTCTCGAGTTAAAAATGTTTAACGATTTATTCTCCATGGCGCCCATGTTGAAATCATCCACGGCGACGATGTTGAAGAGATCCAAATCGTACTCCAAGCCGAAGCGCTCCTCGTCCCACTTCATGGCGCGTTTGAGACTCGCCATGGCGAAATCGCACCGGTCGATGTTCTTGTGCTCCGCGTAAATCTTCAGCGCCACCTCGCGACCACTCATCGTCGTGAACGAATCCTCGACGACGGCCAAGTCACCGGCGACGAGCGCGAAGAGATAACACGGTTTGCGCCACGGATCCTTCCACGTCGCCGAGTGCGCGTTCCCGTCCGCCGACGTCTCCGTCTCGACCAAGTTCCCATTCGACAGCAACACCGGATACTTGGTCTTATCCGCCGTAATCTTCGTCGTGAACACGCTCATGACGTCGGGACGATCGGGGTAATACGTGATGGATCGAAATCCCTCCGCCTCGCACTGCGTGCAAAACGTCCCGCTCGACTTGTACAACCCGCTCAACTCGGTGTTCTCCTGCGGTTTGAACTTGGTCGTGATCTCGAGCGTGAACGTCGTAATCGGCACGCTCTTGATGATCATGACGGTGTCGTCACCGTCCTTCTCGACGACGTACGCGCTCGCCGGGAGACGCTCGCCGTCGACGCGCGGCGCCGCCGCGAGCTCGAAAAACGGTTCCTTCCCGTTCAACACCAAACCACCCGATCCATCGCGTCCCTCGATCGGCGTCACCCTGCTCGTCGCCGTCACCGTCGCGTACGCGTCATCCAGCGCGAAATCGAGCGTTACCTGCGCGTGCGTCGCCGTCAGTCGTCGCGATTCATCAATCGAACGAAATGCACGATTTTTTTCTTTTCGTCGCGTCTCCGTCGTCGCGCGACGCGCACCTCGTCGAAGGAGAACGGATACGGGACGTAATCATCGAGTCGAATCTCACGAGGCGCGGCGTCGGCGGTCATGACGCGCGCGTCGTCGTGTGCGGGACGCGGTCAATCTTAAGATTGGATCCGGCGAGACGAGGGACGCGGAGAGACGCGGGCGGCGAGCTATGCGTTACAACGCGCGCGATCGGACCGTGCGCCGCACACTGAGGACGGAGACGGACTCAGTGGATCGGTATTCCCCACTTTCGCGTCGCACACCACCTCTCGCGCGCGCTCGCGAGCGTTGGTGATGGATTTCGGTCGCGCGCCCGGTTCGAGACACGCGAGCGTCCCGGCGGCGGAGGCGATTCGAAGCCTCGTTTCCTCCGAGTCGTTCATCGCCCACGACGCGCAGTACGCGCCGACGAAGGAATCACCCGCGCCGACGGTGTCCACGATGTGCTCTGGATTCACCTTGAGGTTTTCGGCGCGAATGTTGACCCTCTGTTCAAAAAACGCGTCGCCGTCTCGACATTCCGGTTTGAACAGCCAGTCCAGACGCGCCTCGGGGCTCGTCGCGATGTCCTCGGGCACGGTCGTCTCCTGCGCCGGTCGCTCACCCCTCGTCACGACGAGCGTGTTCAAGAAACAATCTGACTCCTTCACGCCCAGATTCTTCGAGCGGGCGGCGCCTCTGCGCGCGGCGTACGCGTCTCGCAAAACCGCGAGCTCGGTTTCGTTCACGCACACCGTCGACGCCGACAGAATCAACCCCCAATCCACCACGCTCGCCGGCGCGTAATTCAACATCACGCGCACGTCCGGATTCAATTCTCGCGCCCGCGCGATCGCCCGCGCATTCTCCCGCGCCGGTACCTCGCACTGCGCGCACAGCACGTCGCACCGCGGCACGTCGTCCCCGTTCACCCTCGCGTTCACCCCCGGCGCGACCGCGATGCAATTCTCCCCGTTCGCGTCCACGAGCACGCACGCCGTCCCCGTGTCGCCGTCCTCGCATTTTCGCGAGCGTTCCGTCCCCACGCCCGCGTCCCGCAGCGCCGCGAGCGAGTACTCGTCGCCCGCGCCGACGCACCCGACGAACTCCACCCTGACCCTACGACGCGCCACCGGATCGTCGCTCGGCGCTCCGACGCGATCGCGAACGACGTCAGACGCCGTTCGAGCCGCCGCGCACGCCTGATTCGCCCCTTTCCCGCCCGGCGCGCGCGCGTACGTCGCGTTCCCAACCGTCTCGCCCGCGCGCGGGAGCGCGGTCGCGCATCGAAACGCGTGGTCGACGTTGACGGACCCGAAGACGCACACGACGGGGAGAGTATCGTCGCGCGAGTCGTCGGCGTCGGGCATGGCGGCCGTCGCGCGCGCGCGGGCGTGACGCGCGCGAGACGCCCGTCGATCGAGTATGCACGTGTCTGCGACCAACTATCAAATATGTACTATGAGATACCGATGTATGGACCAAAATACGTCATACGACTTCTACGACCACCCAAGTCGTCTATATAAGAGACACGACGTCGAAATAGGTCGTCTCGGACACCCCAGCGCCTCACGGCGATAAGATAAAGAGAGGGTTTAGACTAGGGTTTAGACTAGGGTTTAGGCGTTTTCTCTCTCTCTCTCGCTCGTCGTCGTCGTCACGTCTCGACGTCGATGGGCGCGCGCGCGCGTCCCCGCGCGTCGACGACGAGGGACGACGACGACGAACGAGTCGTCGACGATCGAGTCGTGTCCGCGTCGACGCGCACACGCGCCGAGAACGACGACGACGACGACCCGAACGCATCGATGATGCCTCGGCCCGGCCCCGGCGGCGCCCCACCGACGAAAACGACGCGAAAACCACCCCTCGACGACGATGAACTCCGTCGCGCGCGCGAGGACCGGAAACGACGAGGCGTCGTGTTTCTCGGGTCCATTCCTCCGTTCATGAAACCGATGAAACTGCGTCAATTGTTGAATGCATTCGGGGAGACGGATCGCATGTATTTGGCGCCGGAGGACCCGGCGAAAAGGGCGGCGCGGAAAAAGTCTGGTGGGAATACCGGGAAGAAATTCGTCGAGGGATGGGTCGAGTTCAAGGAGAAGAAACGGGCGAAGCGAGCGGCGGCGATGTTGCACGGACGAGAGGTCGGGGGGAAGCGGAGGAGCAAACATTATTACGATTTGTGGAACGTCAAGTATCTGCCGAAATTCACGTGGGACACGCTGACGGAGGAGATGGAGTATCAAAAGGCGCTGCGAGAGAAGAAGCTGCGGTTGGAGATGGATGTAGCGAAGAAGGAGCGTGATTTTTACTTGGCGAGGATGGATCAGGCGAAGGCGTTGGAGGCGATGAAGGAGCGGCGGGCGAAGAGACGCGCGGAGGAGGGCGCCGAGGACGGAGAGACGGAGGAGGAGGCGTTGGCGAGGTACCGTCGCGAGAAGAAAGCGGAGGATGAGGCGGAGAGGAAGAAGATCGTGCGCACGTTCAAGCAAAAGGCGGTGGAAAATCCAGCGATGGTGGACGAGAGCAAGGGGTTGGTGAGTTTGGATTTATTGAAGAGTATTTTTCAACCCTCCGACGAGTAGGACGAGAATGTAAAAGAGAAAAAGAACCGACTGTGCGTACGCGCGCGACTGACTAGGCTATCATCTGGTACTACACCCACGCGCGCGAGCTCTCTACGGGACGCTACTACTCTCATTCTATCCATCATCAATCCGTCTCCGTCCGATCCATCGACGCGTCGACGGCGCGAATGTGAAACACGACGATTTCTTTCCCGTCCTCCTCCGCCGGTTGGCGATGCAGCGTCGTCAACGCGCACCCGGCGTTTTCGAATTCTCGCACAACCTCGTTCGTGTGCGCGAACGCCTTTCCGCTCGACGCGTCTTCGGTCGAACTTCGGTCGCGCACGCTCAGAATCATCTCCGCCGCGCCGTTTCGAAGCAGCGTCGACGCCGTCGCCGCGAACGGCGGAAGCAACTCTCGAAGCCACACGCACTCGGCGGCTATGATGAGATCGGCGTCGCTAAAACGAACGTCCGACCCTCCGAACGGCCGCTCCGGTATCGGTTCGCCCCAATCCAACGTCGCGCGCGTCGCGCTTCCACGTCCGACACGAATCGACCCCGGCCACGCCTCGCGCGCCGTCGCCTCACCCTCACCGTTTTGTTCCACATTTCTCCGAATCACGTGCTCCACCACCGCGCGAACGTCCGTCAGACACGCGTGCGCGCCCAAACACGCCGCGACGAGCCCGCACTCGCCCGCGCCCGCGCCGAGCTCGAGAACTCGCTTTCCTCGACACCTCTCCGGCGCGCGCCTCAAAAACGCCGACAGCGCCTCCGCGCCCTCCCACACGCGCGCGAATCCCGTCGACGCCGCCACGGAGTACCCGGCGTCGAAAAAATACGGATCCACCTCCACCTCGAGCGCCCGGCGCACATCTTTCGTCCCGATTCGTACCCGCACCGTCGTCGAGTCGTCCCCGGAATCGCTCGCACCGTCGACGACGACGTCCAGCGTTTTCACGCGCACGGCGTGTCCACACGAGCGCCACGCGTCGAGGACGTCGTCGTCCTCGTCCGGCGCCATCTGTCGTGCGCGCACTTTGTGTCCCCAATGTAAACCCTAAACCCTCAAAAAGGTGGGTTTCCCCTCGGGACGTCTTCTTTTGACTCGTCGTTTTTTCAGACCCTCGCGGACTACGGAAGTTGGTCTTTTTGGGACGAAATAATACACCCTTCTTCCGAACGAGGCCCCGAGCGGGGGGCGACGCCTCGCGGTCGTGGAGACGAACGTTGTGTGTTCCCAATGTAAACCCTAAACCCTCAAAAAAGGTGGGTTTTCCCTCTCGGTCGGGGACACATCGGTCGCGTCCGCACACGTCCGCGCGCGGAGAACGACATGTCGCGCGGACGCGCGCGCGCGTTCCGCGAACTCGTCCGCGCGTGTGCGTCCGCGCGCGCCGATGTTTCTCGCGCGTCTCGCGCGTCCACGGTCGCGCCCGCGCGCCATCTGCATCATCACGAGCGGTCTCGACCCTACGGAGCGTCGGCGACGCCCGCGGCCGCGGCGCCGCGACGCGCGCGAGAGCTCGGCGTCGTGTACAACGATTGGACGAAGCGCGAAGTTGAGGATCTGTACGCGCGTCCGCTGTTGGATCTCGTGCACGATGCGGCGAAAACGCACAGGATGCATCACGACGCGCGACAGGTGCAGCAGTGCACGCTGCTGAGCATCAAAACCGGGGGGTGTCCCGAGACGTGTAATTACTGCGCGCAGAGCTCGTCGTGGAAGGGTGAGACGAAGTTGAAGGCGGAGAAGTTGATGGGGGTCGAGGAGGTGCTCGAGGCGGCGAAACGAGCGAAAGATGCGGGGAGCACGAGGTTTTGCATGGGGACGGCGTGGCGAGGACCGAGCCAAGTCGGCGCGGGGCAATTCGAACGCGTGTTGGAGATGACGAAGGAGGTGCGGGACATGGGCATGGAGGTGTGCGCGACGTTGGGGATGTTGACGCCGGAACAGGCTGTGAAATTGAAGGATGCGGGATTGACGGCGTATAATCATAATTTGGATACGAGTCCCGAGTATTACGATAAAGTGACGTCGAGTCGCAAGTACGAGGATCGTTTGAACACGATCGCCGCCGTGCGCGAGGCTGGAATCTCGGTGTGCTGCGGAGGGATCCTCGGTTTGGGCGAGGAGGAGTCGGATCGGGCGAGTCTGATGACGGTGTTGGCGACGCTTCCCGAACATCCAGAGAGCGTGCCCATCAACGCGTTGGTGCCCGTCGACGGGACGCCGTTCGAGGGCATGACACCGCCGAGCGGGTTGGAAATGGTGCGCGCCATCGCCGTCGCTCGCATCTTAATGCCCGCGACGGTCGTTCGACTCAGCGCCGGTCGCATCAACATGAGTCCCGAGACGCAGGCGCTCTGCTTTTTAGCCGGCGCCAATAGCGTCTTCACCGGCGACAAGCTCTTGACGACGCCGAACAACGAAAAGAGCGAGGATTCCTTCCTGTTCGAAGAGCTCGGACTCGAAGGTCGACCCGCGTTCGTCCCCTACGCCGCCGGTGCCGCGTCGAGCGACGGCAGCGAGTGGCACGATCACCAAAAACACGCGCAAAATTGAAAGATTGTTTGTAAGAAATTCTCACATTCCGCTAAACCGCCGCTATCGCTATCGCGCCCATCGACTCAGACGCATCAGACGCCTCGCGACGTGACACAACTCCTCGTACGCGAATAAAATCACGGGAAGCGTGTAATACGACGTCCTGTACGTCACCAAGAGGGCGAGCGACGACACCAAACCGTCCTGTGCGGCGAAACCAGTCGCGTACTCAAACGCGCTCGCCAACGACGCCAACGCGCCCACGGCTGCCTCTCCAGCGCCGATCGCCTTACCGACGACGACAAAACCTATGATACCTAAACCCGTGATCAACACGCACGCTTTCCACGCCGCGTACGTCCCGAACGCGGCAAACACGACGAACGGAACGCCTCCGATTGTCGCGAAGACGCGCACGACGCGAAATTTATTCGACGCCAACATTTGTAAACCCAATCGCGTCGATCGCGTCCCGTCCGGTTTTTCCGTCGCGTACGTCCGCCGCCATCGCTCGCGAATGGTGCTACCCCACGTCTCCTCCAACGGTCGATTCGAGAGCACGCGGGACCACGTTCGAAAACGCAACGGCGACGCGAAGAGTTCGCCTCTCGCCGTCAGCGACTCCGTCGGTTCCGTCGACGACGACGACGACGACGACGACGACGACGACGACGGCGTCGGGTCCCGATGGCGCGTGCGCGTTCCCGAGACGCGCGTCCCGCCCTCGCGCGCGCGTCCCTCGGCCCCGGACGACGACGAGGCGGCGAAAAAGCGCGTCCCGCCCGCGGCGTCTCTGCGAATCCACATCGACGCCGAACTCGTCGCGGACGTCGCCGCGGGCGCGCGCGACGTCGCCTCGCGACGCGCCAAGGCGTCGACGAGACCCGACGACGCGCCGCGTCGCGCGAGACGGCGCGCGACGGCGGACATGGGGCGTCCCGGTGTGACGCCGCGGGACAGTTGGCGGCGAAGAGAGACGACGCGAAAAGACTCGCGATTCGGCGTGTGATTGACACTAGAAGGTACCGCGTTACCGATGGATGCGCGTCGACGTTTTCTTCTTCGCCTTGTCCGGATCGAAATAAATCCCGGTCGTCGTCGTCGTCGTCGAATTTCGTCGCGGCGCCTTGGACGCTCTGAGCGCTCTCCTCGCCTTGGGATTCGGACGCTTTTGTAAACGCTGTTGCTGTGGTAACGCGTCGTCGAGCGCGGGAATATCGCAGGTACTGTGTGCCTTGTACTTTTTTAACCACCACGCGCGCTGTTCGGCAGGATCGAGAACGCCCGCGAACTCGACGTACCAAAACGTCTCGAACGGCGTCGTGCCCTTGGCGCGAACGTCGAATCCTTGTCTTCCAGGCGCCCAGTACCTGTACGGTTTCGCGGCGTCCGGAATGAGAAATAACGGTTTCGCGTTCGGTCCTATCGACGGTTGATAGTATTGTTTCCTGCACACAAAGTTCGGGAGCAACAACAACCAAGGTTTGCCGCACGCGCGACAAAACGATAAAATCCGCTTAAAGTGTTCTCCAGAGTACGGTGGATTCGTCACCAAGACGTCAAACTCCGGCGTCGTCTTCGTCGCCACGCGCTCGTAAAAATCTTCATTCTCGTTGTACACGCTCTCAAATCCCAACGCGTTGAGATGCGCCACCATTGAGCCTTCGCAATAATACGGGTCGTACACGCGCAGCGTCGCCTTGGTCCTCTTCAGAGCCTTGGCCAACGCGAACAAGAACGGCTCGACGTCCCTGTACGCCCGAAACGGCGTCTCGCAGTGATCCGCCTCGTCGACGTCGGTGAAATTTAACGACGCCTTCTTCGCCGGCGTCACGCGTCCCGAAGACTTGACGGAGAGGTGGGCGAGCAATTTTTCTCGTTTCGCTTTTTTGGAGGATGACTTTGACGCGCGCTTTTCTCCCGCACCCGACGTCGTCGTCTCGTCCCCACCGCGATTGGACGAGGGCGGAGGGCGATCGCGGGCGTCGTCTCGCGACGCGCGTTTCGTCATCCGAGTCCGCGCGCGACGTCGAGACGAATGGGCGTCGCGCTGTGGCGTCACTTTTCACTCGTCGTCCCGACGCTCGTCCCGAAGTTCTCAACCTCGCGCGAGGCGCCCGACGTCGCCGACGCGCGACGAGCATGGTGGATTACTCCAAGTTCGATCACATCGGGTCCTCGGACGAGGACGAGGACGGGTCCACGCGACGCAGGGGCGCGCCGAACGTCGTCAAACTCGAGGGCGCGCACAGAATCACATTCGGTGGTGGACGAAACGCGGTCGCGACGCCGACGGAGGCATCGATGAACCTCGCGAGCGCTCCATCGAGCGCACCGTCATGCACGGTCTCGCCCGTCGACGCCGCAGACGAGGAGGGGATGATCTCCGAGCGCGAATTCGCGAGGACGCTCGAGGCGGAGCGCGCGACGGCGGCGGCGCTCGAACCGCCGACCGCCTCGATCGACGGTAGATCGGCGCCGACGGCGAGAGATTGGAGCGCGGTGACGAGACGATTGATGCGCAACGGTGGGTGCGCGCGAGAGGGTGGCGGGGAGAATACAGAGCGGTATTTTTGGTGTCAAGACGCCAAGGAGGTGACGCTGAGCGTCGTCGCGCCGCCAGGGACGCGCGCGAGGGACGTGCGCGTGCGCGTCACGGCGACGGACGTCGAGGTGGTCGTGACATCGAGCGATTCGGGTTCGAACGCGTCGTCGAGCGCGTTCAGAGAGGCGTGGACGCACGAGATTGATCCCGAACCTCGAGACGACGCCGCCGACGCCGGCGCCGGCGCCGGCGTCGCGCCGACGTTCGGCAACTGGGAGATCACCGATTTCGAAGGCACGGGCGCGGACGCGCGACGAGTCGTGCGCGTCACCGTGCGCAAAAAGGGCGCGGACGTGCTCGCGCACTGGTGGCGATCGGGCGTCAAGGGAGGACCGGAGGTGGACCCCGCGACGTTCGTCGATCGAAGCGCGTCCAAGGCGACCGAGGCGAGACGCGCGTGGGAACAAGCGCAAGAAATGTTTCGAGAGCGCGTGAAAAATCGCCAACTGATCGAGGTGGACGCGCACGATGTCGCGCGCGACGCGGGCGACGCGTAGTCGCGACGTTGTTGTAATGATTGTTATAGTTTACACGCGCGGCTCACGCCGTCTTCTTTCCGAGCTCCGCCTCGAGTCCGTTGTACGGAAACGTCTTCGGCGCGAAGGGAACCTTCGAGGGCTTATCGACCGCCACCGCCGTCGCGTAAACGCCGCCCAGAACGGCGAATCCACCCATCAAGTACATAGCCGCCGTGTTCTTCGTCACGATGTGCGGCGGCAGGTTATCCAGCGCCGGCTCCGGGTGCGCGTCACCGGCGTCCCAGGTCAATTCAGCCTCATCCGGAAGCTGCGCGCGCGATGAAAGCATCATCGTCAGTCTCTCTCACTCTCGCGCGCTCGCCTTGGCGCTCTCGACGCCGGCATCGGCTCTCCGATCGCCCCTCGGCGAGGTAGGGCAAACCACCGCCCGATCGGTCGATCGCGCGCCCATCGTCCTCGCGTCACCGCGCGCGCGCGCACGTCCTCACGGACGTCCCCGAACGAACAAACCACCGTCTCGCTCCCATCTCCCATCGCCCTCGCGCGCTCGATCGACGCGAGCGACGCACCTCGCGCGTGGGCGCCTCCACGGGTTCCACCGCCGGTCCCATGCCCGCGCGCGCGCTCGTCGTCGCGCGCACGCCTCGTCGCGCCATCGTCGTCGGCGTCGCGAGCGTCGACGCGCTCGACGCGCGCGTCGCCATCTCCGCGCACGCTCGTCGAAGCATCCTCGACGGTCGACGACGTGTGCGGGACGCCGCGCGCCCGTTGACGAGGACGACTGATGCTGTCGTCCGTCATCACACCGAGACGCGCGCGTCGAGCGCGCCGAACGCGCACGCGCGCGCGCGAATCGACGGTCGAGTGCTTTTCGAGCGTTACCGCGCCCTCGTCGCGTCGTCGCGCGGTCGCGCGCGCGCGAGAGGTCGAGGGGCGCGTTCGCGCTCGAGGAGGTGACAGGTGGAGAGATCGCGCGGAGTCGTCGTCGAGAGACGCGCGAGGGCGAGGGCGTCGCGCGAAACGGCGCGCGGACGACGTCATGGAAGGGGGCGCGTCCATTCGCGATAAGGCGATCGCGTTCGTGCGAGATGCGGTCAAGGAGGACCACGCGGGATCGTACGCGCGCGCGTTCAAGTTGTACTTGATGGCGTTGGAACACTTTGAGGTGTATTTAAAGTACGAAAAGAACCCGAGGATGAGAGAGACGGTGACGAATAGGTACAAGGAGTACCTGGCGCGCGCGGAGGAGCTCAAGGGGATCGTGGAGGGGGAGAAGAGGGCGAAAGAGGTGAGCGGGACGTCGGCGAGCGGCGCGCAAAAGCCAAAGGGGACGGAGGGCGAGGAGGATGGTGAACTGGCCAAGATGAAGGGGCAGTTGGGAGGGGCGATCGTCACGGAGAAGCCGAACGTGAAGTGGGACGACGTCGCCGGGTTACAGAGCGCGAAGGACGCGCTCAAGGAGGCGGTGGTGTTACCGGTGAAGTTTCCTCAATTCTTCACGGGGAAGCGCAAGGCGTGGAGCGGATTTCTCTTGTACGGACCTCCGGGCACGGGGAAGAGTTATCTCGCCAAGGCGGTGGCGACGGAGTCTGATTCAACCTTCTTTTCGATCTCATCGAGCGATTTAGTGAGTAAATGGATGGGTGAGAGCGAAAAATTGGTGTCCCAATTGTTTCACCTGGCGCGCGCGTCGGCGCCGTCCATCATCTTCATCGACGAGATCGACGCCTTGTGCGGCGCGAGAGGCGAAAACGGTGAATCCGAAGCGTCTAGACGCATCAAAACAGAAATATTAGTGCAAATGCAGGGCGTTGGGAGCTCTTCGGGCAAAGTCTTAGTGCTCGCGGCGACCAACACGCCGTACGCGCTCGACCAGGCGGTGCGTCGTCGCTTCGACAAGAGAATTTACATTCCTCTTCCCGACGACGCCGCTCGGGCCCACATCTTCCGTGTGCACGTCGGTGAAACACCCAACAATCTCACGGATGAAGATTACCAATCTCTCGGCGTCGCCACCGAGGGATTCAGCGGTTCAGACATCGATCACGTCGTCAAAGACGTCCTCTACGAACCCGTGCGCAAGGTGCAAGAGGCGACGCACTTCGTCACCGTCAAAGACCCACCGCACGCCCCTCGCGTCGATGACGACCCCACGAACACCGAGTATTACGTTCCGTGTTCACCGGGCGAACCCGGGGCGTGGCCCTCATCCCTCGAAGAGCTCGCCAGGCTCGGATACGCGTCGCGCGTCCTCCCGCCGCCGATTGCAGCCAACGATTTTCGCAAAGTGCTCCTCCGCGCGAGACCCACCGTCGCCGCCGCCGATCTCGAGATTCACGAGCGGTTCACGAGAGAGTTCGGCGAGGAGGGATGAGCGCGTCGAGACGTCGAGATCGCGCGTCGTCGTCGTCGTCGTCGATTGTCGTCGATAGTCAGTCGATTGTCGGTCGAGCGCGGCGCGGTGTACCATTGTGTGATGCATACAGTTCCCATATACATATACATACTTTACACTGTGTACCCCCATCAAATAGATCACGAGCAGTCCCATATACATACTTTACACTGTGTACCCCCATCAAATCGATCACGAGCAGTCCCAGCTGTCAGACTGCTGTTTTGAATCGCGCGTCATCATTCGTCCCCTCGCGCGCGTCGCGCGACGCGTCTCGTCATGTCGCCTTCGCGACAAACGCTCGCTGGATTTTTCAACCCCGCGCCGCGGACGGCGCGCGTCGCGGAGACGACGAGCGAGCGCCCGTCGCCCGGGAAATCGTCGGATGAAAACGAAGCGATGGGGTCAAACGCATCGGTCGGAGAGACGCGACTCGAGGCGTCGCCGAGCGCGAAACGGGCGAAGAAGACGAACGGGAACGCGGAGACGACGACGCGCCCGGTGGTGAAGGGCGAGAGGACGGAGACGGGGGCGCCGGTGGCGTCGGTGGAGGAGGCGGAGGAGGCGGCGGATGAACGCGTCGGGCGGCGTCGAAGGAAACGATCGGTGGACGCGTCGCGTCGTCGTCGTCTTTCGGACGGTGAGGACGATGAGGACGATGAGGACGATGTTCGCGCGTCGGAGGAGGAGGAGATGGATTCCGACTGCTCGGAGGCGGAGGAGGATGAGGACGATATCGAAGATTTGGAAATCGGCTCGCCGAAGATGGGAAAAATGCCGGGAAAGACGAAAAAGACCAAGGCGAAGAAGGAAGAGGCGTCCACCGCGGGCGTCGGGGATAAGTCGGTCGAATTGGCGGAGCGGTATCTGGCGTACGATCCGGTTTCGGCGATTACGTGGACGGTGGGACAACCGACGCCGTATCTCTACCTCGCCAATGTCTTTGAATCCATCGCCGAGACGACGAAACGATTAGAGATTGCGGAACTCCTGACGAACGCGTTTCGAACCGTCATAGCGAGCAAACCGGATGATCTCTTGGCGGCGGTGTACCTGGCGTCGAACACGATCGCGCCGCAACATGAGGGGGTGGATTTGGGCATCGGCGACGCGACGCTCATCAAATGTCTCGCCGAGGCGACGGGACGCAAGGATGAATCCATCAAGGCGGATTATCGCGAGGCTGGCGATCTCGGAAGCGTCGCCATGGCTAGTCGCGCGACGCAGCGCATGATGTTCCCGCCGCCGCCGTTGACGGTGTCCGGAGTGTTGAAACAGTTCCGCGCCGTCGCGACGACTGACGGCGAAAAGAGCGTCGAACGGAAAAAGGGTATGATTAAGAAATTGCTCGTCTCGTCGAAAGATTGCGAAGCCGGGTACGTGATTCGATCGTTACAAGGAAAATTGAGAATCGGACTCGCGCAACAGACGGTGACGATGAGTTTAGCGCACGCCATCGTGTTAAGCGGAGACGTCGCGAAATCGAAAAAGGGTGCCGAACTCGCCAATGCCCTCGGCGAGGCGTTCGACGTTCTCAAACAAGTCTTCAGCGAGTGCCCGACCTTCGATCAGATCGTCCCCGCGCTCTTAGAGGTTGGCATCGAAGGGTTACAGGAGCGGTGTAAATTCACGCCGGGGGTGCCCGTGAAACCGATGTTGGCGAAACCGACGACGGGGGTGAGCGAAGTTCTCAAACGTTTCGAAGACATCGCGTTCACGTGCGAGTACAAGTACGACGGCGAGCGCGCGCAGATTCATCTCGAGGAGAGCGGGAAGGTTTCAATCTTTTCGAGAAATCAAGAGGACAACACCGTCAAGTTTCCGGACATCGTGAACGGTTTGAAAAAGTATCTGCTTCCGAGCGTCAAATCCGTCGTCATCGATTGCGAGGCGGTGGCGTTCGATCGCGAACAAAATAAAATCTTACCTTTTCAGATTTTGAGCACGCGCGGGAAGAAGAACATCGTCGAGTCAGAAATCAAGGTGCAGGTGGCGCTCTACGCGTTCGATTGTCTCTACCTGAACGGTGAACCGCTGTTGCGTAAACCGATGCACGAGCGTCGAGACGCCCTCTACTCGGCGTTTCGAGAAGTTCCCGGCGAGTTTTTCTTCGTCACCGAGAAGACGTCTCGCGACGTCGACGAGTTACAAGTCTTCCTCGACGAATCCATCAAGGCCAACACCGAGGGTCTCATCGTCAAGACGCTCGACGCGACGTACGAACCGTCCAAACGTTCGCTCAATTGGTTAAAATTGAAAAAGGATTACATGGAGGGATGCGGCGACTCGCTCGATCTCGTTCCCATCGGCGCCTGGCTCGGTCGAGGCAAGCGAACCGGCGTTTACGGCGCCTACCTCCTCGCGTGTTACGACGAAGACGGCGAATCGTACCAATCCATCTGTAAAATAGGCACGGGATTCAGCGAAGTCATCCTCGAGGAGTTGTCCGACGCCGTGCAACCCTTCGTCGTCGACGGACCGCGGTCGTATTACCAAGTCTCCGACGCCATGAAACCCGACGTGTGGTTCGAACCGAAACACGTGTGGGAGGTCAAAGCGGCCGATCTCTCCATCTCTCCCGTGCACAAAGCGGCGGCGGGGCTCGTGGATCCACAAAAGGGCATCGCGTTGAGATTTCCGCGATTTTTACGCCGCCGCGAGGACAAAGAACCGGAGATGGCGACGACGGCGGAACAGGTGGCCGATTTCTACAACGCCCAGGCGAATAAACAGGAATTCAACGCCGTCGACGACGACGAGTGAGCGACGCCGACCGACGCGAAAGAACACGACACGAATCGAGCACGCGTTGTAACGCCATCCGCGCCGTTTCTCTTCTCTTCCGATCCGCGCGCGTCCCCGCGCGTCAAAAGTCGACCGCCATGCCCCCCCGCAGCGTGGCCTCTTTCCACGAAAACAGTCGTCTCCACTTCATAGGCTCGTGGCGCGCGAGATACGAGGCGTTTCTCGACGCGAAAGGGGTCGATGACGATGATTTCTCGTCACCACCTCGCGTCGTCATGCACGTCGACATGGACTGTTTCTTCGCCGCGTGCGCGACGAGAGACCGTCCAGATCTCGCCAACATCCCCGTCGCCGTGTCCTGGGGCACGTCCACGTCGAGACGAGGAGAGATTTCGTCGTGTAATTACGAGGCGAGACGATTCGGCGTCGCCGCGGGCCAAGACGTTTTCGCGGCGACGACGAAATGTCCAGATTTGCTCGTCGTCCCGTACGATTTCGAGACGATCGAGCGAGTGGGGTTGGAGGTGTACGAGATATTGTTCGCGGAATCGAAGGGGAGGTGCGTGGGGGTGAGCGTGGATGAGGCGTTTTTGGACGCGGACGCCGTCGTCGGCGGAGCCGAACGGAACGGAAAAGACGCGGATAAAGACGCGTACGAACGCGCGGCGGAGACGTTACGCGCGAAAGTGTACGCGAAAACTCGGTGCGCGTGTTCGATAGGCATCGGTTCGAACGCGCTCTTGGCGAGAATGGCGACGAGACGGGCGAAACCGGATGGGGTGTTTCGCGTGCGAGACGAGGAGACGAAGGATTTTTTAGCGACGACGGCGGCGAGAGACATTCCGGGCTTCGGACGGCGCGCGGCGGAGAAATTAGCGACGCTCGGGATCGTCACGTGTGAAGACGCGCGTCGCGCGCGACGCGAAGACCTCGTCGAGACGTTGGGGGCGAAATCGGCGGAGAGATTGTTACGCGCGGCGAGAGGCGTCGACGAGACGCCGTGGCGCGTTCGTCCGCGGAGGAAAACCGTCGGCGCGCAAATGTCGTGGGGCGTTCGGTGCGCCGACGACGACGTCGCGATTGATTTCGTTCGACAGTTGGCGCGAGAGGTGTCGCAGCGAATGCAAAAATTGAAAATTGTGGCGTCGAAGACGACGCTCAAGTTGTGGAGGGCCATCGCCGACGCGCCGCCGTCGGCGAAACATCCGCAAGGACACGGCGCGTGCGACGTTTTGACGCGCACGCGCCCGATGAAATCGGCGACGAACGATGCGGACGAGATCGCGGACGCGGCCATCGCGACGATGCGCGAATTACGCGCGGCGGCGACGATGATTCGGGGTTTGGGAGTTTCGTGCTCGAAATTGGACGACGCGCCGTCGGCGGCGACGGCGCGACGACAGCCGACGCTCTCGCAAATGTTTAGAACCGGCGATCGAGAGAAAAACGCGACAGAGGCGGAGAAGAACGACGCGGAGGAAGACATCGCGGAGACGGAATCAGAGCGCGATGACGACGACGACGAGGATGAAGACGTCGCACGGACGCAATCGCAACTGTTACAAAACGACTGCGATGTCGCACTCTTCAACGATTCGCAAGCCGAGATGGACAGCGATCGAACGAAAGCTCTTCGCGCGGCGTACGCCGCCGCCGCGCGACGGTACGCGTGGCAGCGTCACGAACTCGCGCGATTGCGTCCGGGAAAACGACGACGCGAGACAATCTCCCAGGACGAATACGCCGCGCGCGCCGTCGCCGCGTCGGCGGACGTCGTCATCGCGCACGCGCGTCGAGCGTTCGTTCGAGACGGCGAGTCCGGATTACGCGCGTTCACAAACGAGGCGCGCGCGCTGTGTCGTTCGCAAGAGCTCTTACCAGAACGGTTCGGCGGGCAGGGGGCGTCGTTCGCCGCCGCGTGGTTACACCGCGTCGACGCCGTGGAAGCCGTCGTCTTCTCTGCATAGAACTGCATGCACGGTAGAACTAGAAGTAGAAAATAGATGGAAGAAATATTATTCACGCCTAAACGAAACACCGGCTCAGTGCATCGAGCGCACCTGCACGCTGTGAAACTTTTCAAACCGCGTCTCCTCGTTCTCGTTCTCGTCCCCGTCCTCCACCACCATCGGTTTCGACGCGCAACACCCCCAAAACGACGACATCCTCTTCATCGTCCTCTTCTTCACCGACGACTTCGCGCGCACCGCCTTCCCACGCTCCTCGTCCTCGTCCTCGTCCCGGATCGATCCCGCGGCGCTATAATACGAACTCGCGCCCCCGAGCGTGGACTCGCTCTGCGTCCTCGACATCGGTGACGTCGCCTCCCCCTCCCCCCCCCCCCCCACCTCCACCGGTCCATCTAACTCCCCGTTCGCCACTCTCGCCTTGTGCGCCGCCCACTCGCGCGTAATCTGCGGTAACTGCGCGTACGCCTTTTCGATTCCGCCGACGACGATGTTTTCGATAATCCCCCCGATCCCTCGCAGACTCACCCGACACTCCCCCTTCACGTCCACCACGCACGATTTCTCCCCCGTCTCCGTCACCGTGATCGTCCCTCGCACGACCGAGTGTTTCGTGATGTTATTCAGCGTGGTAAACTCTTGCGCGAACGGAAACCTCTTCTCCGCGCCCGCGCGATACCTCCTCGTGTCCACGAACTCCACCCTCCCGTTCGGCACCACCCCGCGGACCAAACGCGGTAATTTTATCCCCGGCACCGTGCGTATCACCATCGTTCGCTCCCCCGTGCGCTCGTCGACGTCATCGCGCGTGATCTCCAACTCCCGCGTGCCCACGCGCTTCATGTGAAACGCGCGATAGGCATCCGTGTCCTTATCGTCGACGAAGTCCCTCGCGGAGACGTCGAGGACGGAACGAAACGCGAAATTTTTCGCTTTTTTTTCCTTCTTCTCCCGGTGTCGCATCGTCGCGATCGCGAGGTCGCGCGCGGGTGTGGGGCGCGCGAGGCGCGAACGAACGGTCGGGGCGCGCGTCTGACTTGGGTCTTTTCTTGAGTCATGAACCGTCATGAGTCCCTCATGCATTCGAACGGACGCATCGTGCATGCGTTTCGATCGCGTCTCGGTCGTCACTCGACGACGCCTCGTCCGCGCGCGCGCGCGCGTCATGCCGACGGATGAGGTGCTCTCCGCGCGCGCGCGTCGGTTCGCGCGCACGCCCGAGGCGGAGACGCGCGGAAACGCGCGGAAGAATGCGATGACGTTTTCGCCATTGTCCGTGCTGCTCCATCCCATCTCTCCCGCGAGCGCGTCGCCGTCCCCGCGCGTGGGATTCAAAGACGACGAGCGGACGAATCCGGCGCGATTGTTTTCGTCGGACGGCGCGCGCGGGACGGGGGAGACGGAGGAGGAGCCTCACACGCCGCGCCGGATGGACGCGGACGGCGGGGTGTTCGCGCGAGAGGCGGACGCCGAGGCGCGGTGGGGGGCGATGACGCCGAACGCGTTCGCGGAGACGACGACGGCGCCGAGCGTTGAGGCGGCGACACGACGTTCGAAGACGAGGAGCGCGGATTTGGACGCCGAGGGGATGGGCGGGTTTGATTTTAGAGGCGGCGGGGACGCGTTCGGCGGCGGCGGGGACGCGTTCGGCGGCGGCGGCGGCGAGGGCGAGGGCGAGGGCGGCGACGCCGGTGGGCCGGGAATGTTTCGCGTCTTCGGTCGAGATATCGGGAGACCGCCGTTGTTTTCATCCTTCGGCGCGCAAAATTGTGGCGGAACGACGACGTCGATGTCGACGTCGACGCGAGGGAGCGGGAGCGAAGGTCGAGACGGGTCGCTCGGGTCGTCGTGGGGATCGAGACGCGCGGCGGACGACGGCGGCGGCGGCAGCGCGTTGTCGAGGATGAATTCGTTGGCGGAGACGAAAGTGTTGACGTCGACGCTCTTGGTGCGACAGACGAGCGTGAGCGGCGACGCCGAGTTTGATTTCGACGACCACTTTCAATTCGAACAACAGATTGGGTGTTCGAAAACCTCCGAGGTGTGGCTCGTGACGAGCAAGACGAGCGGACGCGCCTTCGTCGTGAAAAAGTGCGTGCGCTCGTTCACGACGGATACGCAACGCGCTGAGTATAAACGCGAGGTCGAGGCTGCCGCGATGCTTCCGGAGCACCCGAGCATTGTGCGGTATTACAGAAGTTGGCAAAAGGAACAACTCTTTTACATACAGATGGAACACTGCGCGTGCGGGTCGTTGGCGGGCGTCTTGGCGCGTTTGCCTCGACGAACGCTCCTCGACGAGACGGACGTGTGGCGACTCGCCGCGCAAGTCGCGAGCGGTCTGGCGCACATGCACGACCACGGCGTGCTTCACTTGGACATCAAGCCGGATAACATTTACATTGACATCGACGGCGCGTACAAGATTGGCGATTTAGGTTTGGCGTACGCGCGCGGTCGCGGATGGGATTGGGAGGAGGGTGACGGCGGATACGTCGCGCCGGAGCTCTTAAACATGTTTCCCGGCGAGGAGCCGGCGCCGAGCGCGGATGTGTTTTCTCTGGGCGTCTCGCTCTACGAAGCCGCCAGCGGGGAGACCTTTCCCCGTGGCGCGACGCCTCGCGCGGCGCTTCCACCGCTTCCGGACGGTCGGTCTGCCGAGTTGGCTACACTCATCGACGGATGTCTCGCCACCGATCCATCGAGGCGCGCCACTGCGCGAGACGTGTGTAATTTCGCGCTCGAGACGCTCGCGGCTCTGGGGAAGAGTTGAGACCGTCGTCATCGCGCGCGCGCGCAGTGTGCGTAGCTGTGTATTGTACCATAATAAAGCGCTTGAAATCAAACAGTCGATGTGTTTGTGTAGCCGAGTCGAAAGCTAGCGCGTCGACATCAGTCAAAACAAATCACATCAAGCCGTTGTGAAGATATAACAACGCCTATGAGTATTCGTACGAGTCCCCCTCTGAAAACACTCTTTTTCCGTCTAAGTTTGAGCTACAGTGGTACAAGTACGTTACAATTCATTCGTTTCGATTTCACGTTTTAATTCCGTTCTTCTTCGACGTCGTTGAAGATGACTTTGCGCTCGCACGTTTCAGCGCGCACGCGTTCACCTTGGACGCGAATCGCAGAGAACAGATGGTTTCTTGTGCGCTCTCGAGACTCGGCGACACGTTGACCAACATCAACGTTTTACAGTCGCCACCGAGGGAATTTTTGAGGAGATACGTGAGTTTGCTGTTTCGAAACGGCACGTGTTTCTCCTTGCTCGCGAGGGCGAAGATGACGTCGCCGAGACTGGAGAGAGATTTGTTGATGGCTTGCGCCTCCTTGAGACGATCGCCCGTGGCGCCGGTTCGACTGAGTCGTTCGCTCCCGGCGAGGTCAACTAGGTTGAGCGCGCCGTGAATGGGTTCACCGGCTTCGTTGACGCCGATGAGACACAGGCGCATCACCATGTGCGATCGGGAGCTTCGGTCGTTCATGTTGGTCTTCGCCACCGCCCGCGCGGCGTTCGCCTGACGCATGAGCGCCTCGACTTCGCCCGCGGAGAAGACTTCGACTTGGCACAGATTGGTGACGCGCGTGTTACCCTCGTCGTCGTGCTTGATTTTATACTCCTTCTTCGCATCCGGCGCGTCGCTGAGCAAGTCTCGGATGTCCTCGTTATAAATCTCCAACAGCGTGGCGGTGATGGATACCTTCATACCCTTGGATTCGAGCAGGGCTTGCGACGAAAATATTTGTTCCATCGATCGAGGAATCAAACCTCGCGCGTCGCCCTGCCCGCCGAGCATCGTGTACGTCTTCCCGCTCCCGGTTTGACCGTACGTGAAGATGCATACCTTGTACCCATCGAGCGCGCTCTGCACGAGGAGAGAGACCTCGTCGAAGACTTCCTTTTGATCACCACTCTCGGCGAAGACTCGATCAAACGTGAAATCGTACGATTTCGGCGCGTCCGGTGGCGCGATTTCCAACCGTCTCCCCGCGAATTCACCCTTGCGATCGATGGATAAATTCGAACTATCGAACGCGCGTTCGTCCGCGGACGGCGGTCGAATACGACAGAAGACGCGAATGTTCCCCTTCAACTCTTGGATGGTATTGTGCAAATGTCTTCGAGTGATCATAGCTTGGTGCAGTTCCTCCTCTCGCGTGGCGAGCGCGTTCTTCACCTCTTGTAAACGCGCGATGAGTTGGGATGTGCTTCGCTCGTCGTTGACGATGTTCGCGATTTCCATCTTACATCGCGCCAACTCATCGCCCTGCGTCTCGTGCGCGCGTTGAAGCGCGTCGAGTTGTCGCCGCGCCGCCTCGGCGTCGTCGAAGGCGTCTCGCGCCGCCGCCGCCTTGGCGCGTTCATCCGCGGCGCACTGATTCGCCTTGGACAATAGCTTCTTCGTGTGATTCAATTCGTCTTGTACCTCGCGTCTTGCGTTCGTCTCGGCGTTGAAACGCTCGTCGAGCGCGGCTTTTTCCATCGTCGCCGTCTCGAGTTTGGATTGCGCCGACGCCTTGGCGCCCTCGAGCGAGACGACGGAGTGCTTCAGAGACGATATCTCATTCTGCATGCGTTCCTTTTCGTGCTTCAACTCGCGAGCCTCCGCATGCGCGTCGGCGAGTTCGTTTCCGAGCTTGGAGAGTTTCGGATCGAGCGCGTCCTTGCTTGCGCGCGCGGCGACGAGCTCGGCGTGTAAACGCGCCGATTCGAGCTCGGACGCGTTGGCGCGTTCCGTCTGCGACGCCACCTTTTGCTCCGCCGCGCGCGCCGTCTCCGTGAGATCGACGCACTTTTCGTCGACGCGCTCCTTCGCGCTCTTCATCTCCCTCGCGTCGCGTTCGGCGTCGTCCGCACGCGTCGAGGCGGCTCTGAGCTTTTCCTCCGCCGCCGCGAGCTGCGGCTTGAGAAGTTCAATCTCCGCGGTGAGCGCGTCGACCGTCTCCCTCGCATCGTTACGCTCGCTCCTCGCGCGCTGCAAATCAGAAACCGCCTGCGCGTGCGCCTCCTCTGCGCGTCGCGCGCGTTCGCTCGCGGCGTCCGCCTCGCTCGCGCGCCGCGCCGCCTCGGATCGCGCCTCGACGGCGTCCTCGAGCGCGCGCGTCATCGCCTGCGAACTCCCATCCTTCTCCGCGCGCGTCTTCGCGAGCTCATTGTGCAGACGATCCGTCTTCTCTCGCATAGCTTCGCGCTCGGCGGCGCGTTCGCTCGCCTCTCGCCGCAATCCCTCGACGTCCATCTCCAATCCGCTCTTTTCCCCCCGCAGGGTGCCCACTTCCATCGTCAATCTCGATTTGTCCTCTCGCAGCGCCGCGTTCTCCTCCGCGACGCGCGCCGTCTCCGCGCTCGCCTCTCTCACCTCTCTCTTCAACCCCTCGACCTCCCCATCCAATCGCTCGACGTCCTCGCGCAATCCATCCGCGCGCGCGTCCGCGGCGTCCGCGTCCGCTTTCGCCCGCTCCGCGCCCGCTCGCGCCTCCCTCATCACTCGCTCCGCCTCCGTCTTCCCCCGTTCGCTCGCTCGCGCCCCACTCTCCGCCACCTTCACCGCTTCCTCCGCCCTCTCCTGTTCTCTCACCGCCTCTCTCCACCTCATCTCCGCCGCGTCTCGTTCCCGTTCCGCCGCCTCCGCGCGCGCGCGCGTCGCCTCGACCCTCGCCTCGTGTCTTCCCTCCGCGTTCGCCACCTCCACTCGTGCATCCATCAGCCTCCCCATCATCTCTCGAACCATCGGTCGCAATCGTCCGAGGTACGCATCGCACGCCCGCGCCTTGCCCACTTTATCAAACTTATCCTTTCCCCTCGGCTGTTCGCGAAGCAACGCCTCCAACGCGTCATCCTCTTCCGTCGTCTCCGCGCGCACGGCGATCGTTGTCGTCGACCGCGATCGCGCGCTCGACGTCGGCGGTGCGCCGACGGTCAATTCTCTCGACGCGCTCTTCCTGGGACGCTTCGGCGTGGACGCCTCGGCGACGTTCGCGCGCTCGGTGAGGATGGGACGTTTCGATGTCGGCGGTGATGTCGGCGCGTCTGACGTCCTCGCGCGGCGCGAGGCGTCGCGCGACGTCGTCTGACGAACGGAAGGACGCGGAATGCGGGTTTTGAACCCATCGTCGGGACGTCTCGCGCGCATCGCGGGCGATGGGCGCGGTGATTTGTGACGACGGTTCGATTCATTTTATTCTTTCCCCTCATTCCTCGACGGGGAATCCTCGGTCGTGGTCTCGTGGAATGACGCCTCGCGCGATGGCGTCGTCGAACGCCTCGCGCGTCTTCGCGCGAGCGTCGTCGTCGGGGAGTCGCCCGCGAGATGCGCGCGCGCGCGCGACGATCGGGCGGCGAGACATCGTGATGATCGGCGCGGCGAGCGCGATGGTCGGTGGACGCGACGCGCGAGCGGTGGAGGAGACGACGAGCGCGACGTTGACGGACATCGGTGAACTCGGAATCGGGACGTGGAGTTGGGGGAACACGGCGGTGTGGGTGCGTCCTCGAGGGCGCGCCACGAATCGATTCGAGATGAGACGCGCCGACGAAATCGCGCGAAAAACGGGAACGAGAGATTGACGGGGTCGATCGAACCGATGATCGCGCGCAGGAGTACGATGAGTCCATGGATCCGGAGCTTGAGCGCGTGTTCAATCGCGCGGTGGAGTCCGGGGTGCGATTGTTCGACACGGCGGATAGTTACGGCACGGGCGCGGGGTTCGACGGACGAAGCGAAATTTTACTCGGCGAATTCCTCAAGGCGTGTCCGAGCAACAAGGCGAGGGACGTCATCTTAGCGACGAAACTCGCGCCGTTCCCGTGGCGGGTGACGAGCGGGTCGTTCGTCAAGGCGGCGAGAGAGAGCGCGAAACGGTTACAGACGGATCGGATTCCGTTGGGGCAGTTGCACTGGAGCACGGGCAACTACCAACCGTTGCAGGAAGGGGCGCTGTGGGCGGGCATCGCGGACGCGTACGACGAGGGCGTGATCGGGGCGGTGGGATTGTCGAATTACGGACCGAAACAGTTGCGAAAGATTCACAAGTACATGTCGGCGAGAGGGGTGCCGATTTCCACGCTGCAGGTGCAGTATCACCTGTTGAGTCGATTTCCCGAGTTGAACGGCACCAAGGAGACGTGCGACGAGCTGGGAATCAAACTCATCGCGTACAGCCCGCTCGCACTGGGATTATTGACGGGGAAATACAGCGTCGAGAACCCACCGCCTGGCATTCGCGGGTTCGCGTACAAGGGCGTGTTGCCGCCGCTTCCGACGCTCTTGGAGACGATGCGCGAAGTCGGCGAGGCGCACGGCGGGAAGACGTTGCCGCAGGTGGCGCTCAATTGGTGCATGTGCAAAGACACTGTGCCCATTCCGGGGGCGAAAAACATGCGTCAACTCGAAGATAATCTCGGTTCGTTGGGATGGCGTCTCACGTCGAGCGAAATCGAAGAGCTCGATCGCGCCGCCGAAAAGGTTGGTAAATCGACGTCGCAAAACATCTTCCAAACGTCGTGACGGTACAGTATCGTTTAATTCAATCATTATTTGCTCGCTTTTACGATTACAGAACGACGACGCGCGCGAGACGCGCGCGTTATTCGATCATTCGATCATTCAATCTCGTCCAAACCGGTGCTCGGCGCGTACGCCTCCGGCGGTAACGGATCCGGTTCGCCAACCTTTTCGCACCTAAAATCGACGATCCGTCCCGGTCCATCGGGGTTCAAATTCTCACACTGCGATACATTCCCTCGTCCCTCCTGCACGTCGTCGAACCGCGCTCGAAGCATATCCTCGTACTCGCGTCGCTCCTTTTCCAACGCCTCCTCGTACGGCGTTCCCGCCGCGCGAAACATTTTATTCACGACGTGATCCCTTCGTAAAAACGGATCCGTCTTCTCCGGATCGTATCCATAAAATTCACCCTCTTCGTTCATCTCGGGATGGATCCCGAGTTTATCCACGAGATACCGCGCGTGCGCGCACCACAAGACGCCGACGCCGAATCTGTACGATTTCCCCGCCGCGCACTCCTCGTCGCCGCCGTTCACTCGACAGTGATGCACGAGTCCACTCACGCGTCTTCGCGCGGCGACGACGTATGGATTTCGCGGTGGGTACTCTTCTCGCAGACTTCCATCGGGCCATCGAAACTTGAGCTCGCGCGGATTCCATCCCGGCGCGCGAGGCGCGTCCGGCGTCTTCACCGTGCCGTCGGCGTTGAACCCGGCGTCGATGTGTGGACGAAACTCGTGTCGGTCGTGCAAGTGTTCCCACGCCACGTTCTCGTCGCGTTCGTCTTCGGTGTACAGACGATGAAAATTGTATCCTCTGTCCAACGTCGTTCGCGTCGCGTCGTCGACGGGCGGTCGCGTCGTCGTCGTCGAGGCGAGATTTCGATGATGATGATGACGATGATGATGATCATCGTCATCGCGAACCTTCCTCGCGCGTCTCGTCGCGTCGTCGTCTTCGCGCTCGCGTCCCCTCCCTCGCGCACACGAACCCGTTCCCTCGCTCGCGTCGATCGTCGCGCACAGACTCGGCATATCGCCTCTTCGCGTCGTCGTTCGATTCGCGGTCGATTCGTTCGTTCGTTCCGAGACGCGCGCGCGCGTTTCCCGCGACGTCCATCGTCTCGCGCGCGTCTCGAAACGATCGAAACGCTCGAGTCGTCGTTCGTTCGAGTCGCGTTCGTTCGTTCGTTCGAGTCGAGGCGACCGGCGGTAACATCGTCGATGATGATGATGATGCCGGGGGTGCCTCGATTTCATTCGATGGATGATTGCGATCGACGACGACGACGTCGTCCTCGACGCAGTCCGCGAAGCGAGGCGACGGGAACGCGCGCGCGAGGCGTCGCGAGAGACGTCGCGTGACTCGGTCCGACGACGCGCGGAGACGCGGGAGAGATGCGCGCGGGGGAGAGGGAGGAGATCATCGGCGCGGGCGCGCGCGAGATGGAACGTCTGGTGGATGCGTTCTCGACGCTCGCGGTGCCGACGACGGAGGCGAATGAGGGCGCGGAAGCGCTGGAGACGTTGGATGAGAGACAACGTGGGTGCGTGGAGGCGGCGCTGCGAGGGGAGAACGCGTTCGTGACGGGGGTGGGGGGGACGGGGAAGACGCGGGTGCTGCGCGCGATTCGAACGGCATTGACGGGCGAGGGGAGGAGGACGGTGACGACGGCGTCGACGGGAATCGCCGCGGAAGCGATCGGAGGAACGACCATACACGCGTTTTGTGGATTGGGAGTGAGTAAGACGATTCATCAGGGGTTCGGGTACGCGTCGGTCGAGGTGAAGCGGCGCGTGCGCGAGTGCGACGTCTTGCTCGTGGACGAGGTGTCGATGTTGAGCGGAGAGTTTTTTGATCGGTTGAGTCATCATCTGAAGCGCTTGCGCGGGGATCCGAGACCGTGTGGGGGGATTCAGATGATTTTGTTCGGTGATTTCTTACAGCTCGGACCGGTGGACGACACGGAGAAGCGCGCGAAGAGCGGTTTGGGATTTTGTCCGGGGTTGTTTCTCAACCGCGGGTGGTTATTTGAGTCGTGGACGTGGGAAGAATTGAACGTGAAAACGGTGTTTCTGCAGACCGTGTACAGGCAAAAGGACGACTTAGAGTTCGTCGAGGCGTTGAAAAACATTCGCATAGGTAATAGTGGCGCGGTGAGGGAATTTCAACAGTTGTACCAGAGGAACTCCTCGGGAACGAGAGACGGAAGGTGGGAACTTCGAATCGTCGGTACAAACGCCGAAGCCGACAAAATAAACGGAAGCGGCCTGAATAGGCTTCGCTCCCCGAG
>MDTD01176685.1_pt1 | contig 88842 bp, 84 predicted proteins | sample 811221 | NCBI WGS metagenome assembly MDTD01 (sample SAMN05326646, study PRJNA326480) | marine metagenome | isolation source: seawater | place: Pacific Ocean: South West | collected 2011
GGGTGTCCGGCTGCCGGCGGGTGTCCGGCTGCCGGCGGGTGTCCGGCTGCCGGCCGGTGGGCGGCCGTCGGTGGGTGCCGGCGAGCCCGGTACCGGTCCGCGGTACGGCGAGACGACGAACAGATTGCTCCGCAGTCCTCCCAGGCGCGATCGGATCGCGTCACGCCGGACGGTATGGGTGCCCTCGGTTCCGGTGATCGTCACCGCCTCCACGCGTCCTGTCATACCCCGCGGTCCTGGTGTGACCGCCAGCACGGTTCCGACTGAAACCCCCACCGCCGCCAGACGCGCCTCGATCGCCTCCCGTGGTACCGCGAGACTCCAGCGGTACGAGCTCATGGCGGCGTAGGGCTGTCGGGCGGCGTAGCTGTCCGGTCGCGAGGTGAGCCAGCGGTACACCTCGGCGGGGCTGCGGTAGTCGTCCAGCGGGGGGAGCAGGGGATCCGAGGTGACCACCAGGGAGTTGGGCCAGCCCCAGACGCTTCCTGCGGCTTCGGCGTACCCCGCGTTGTTTGCGCTGTAGACCGCGTCCAGCGGGCGCCCGTGGTCAAGAAGCACCAGACCGCGGGTCGCGTCGACCGCGGCGGTGGTGCGCGGATCCTCGTTGGTGACACCGGGATACGCCGCCGACGCGATCGAGCTCAACAGATCGAAGCCCCGGTCGGCATAGCGTCCCCGGGGGTGCAGCGTGTACGAGCGTGCGGCGATCGCCTGCGCCCGGAGCGCCTCCTGCGGCCACCACGCCGGCATTTCCGACGGCACCACGCTGTACAGGTACTCCTCAACAGACAGGCGGTTGATGACCGTAAACCGCTCCCCCCGCGGAAGGAGCTCGATCGCACCGCGATAGCTGCGGTCCTCGCGGCCGGCGCGAAACTGTCCGCGGCCGAAGGTGATATCGAAGATCGTCGTGGTGAAGCGGCGGTCGTCGTACTCCAAACGCACGGTGTCCGTACCGCCGACGAGACGCGCTCCGGACTCGTCGCGGACGACGATCGAACCATCGGCGTCGCGGGAGGCGTGGAGCTCCGTGGCACCGGCTGCGTCGCTGCGAAACACGTCGTCGCCGACCGACAGCGTGAAGGGTCCCCCGGTCTTGAGGTACACCGACTCAACATCCTCGATCAGGCCGACCCGCAACGGTGGCGCAGCACCGACCGCATCAGACACAGTAGCGACCCGCGGCGGGGTGGCGGCGGCGCGTCGCGCCGCCGCACGCTCCTCGCCGCCTGCGGTTAGCGACGGGCGTTCCGCTTCCCATTGGCGCTGCAGGGCCGGTATGTCGGTGTTCCAGGGGAGCGCGATACGGGCACGCTCGAGGCGGTCCCACGCTGCGGGGTACTCACCAAGCCGCCAGTACGCCTGAGCCAGGGGCAGAAAAACGTCGGTCAGGTTGGGATCCTGGGCCAGGGCGCGGAGGTACGCGTCCCGGGCGTCGGCGTCGTCTCCCACTGCCGCGTCCATGAGTCCGAGGAAATAGAACGCGTACGGCGCGTGGTTCTCGGGAGCGGCATCGATCGCCCGGGTGAATGCGTCGCGCGCCGTCTCCGGCATTGCGGCACCCATTGCGGCGACCCCCTCCCAGAAATCGACGCGCCAGTCGTCGCCGGCGGTTTCTGTACCCCGAGCTCCCGCGCCCGTGGCGCTGTCGTCTCCGGCTTGTGGGGCGGTCGGGCGGCTCCCGGAGCCCGACCCAACAAGGGCGGTGTTCATCGCCGATTCCCGCGGGAAGCCGCCGGAGAGCTCCAGCGCCTCGTCCGGGCGCCCCGCCTCCCGAAGGAGAACGATCAGGCTCAGGCGAACCTCCCGGTCGTCCGGAGTGTCGTCGAGGAGGCGCCGGTAGGCGGCGATCGCTCCCTCCGTATCGCCGGCATACCACAGCGCCGCGGCATCGGTGTCGCCGACGCTGCGCTGATTGTCGGAGGCGACGATTGACGGTGTGGCCAAGACGGTGATCGCGAGGACGGAGAGCGCCGTCAGCGCAACGCGGAGTGGTCGCATGGGGCGGAGCATATCGCGGCGACCGACGGTTCGCCTACACCGGTCCGTCGGCGGATGCGGGCTGCGGCCGGCCGACGACCAGCACCATCGTGCCGGCGAACAGGAGGGCGATCCCGACCCAGTGCAGCGGCTGGAGGTGCTCGTTGAAGATCAGGACTCCTCCGACGACCGGCACGGCGCTGGCATGGGCCGTATAGCTCGGAATGATTCGAATCGCCTGGCCCCGGGTGTATGCGACCTGCGCCACGAACATCGACGAGACCGTGATCACGATCGACACGAGAATCGGACGGTTGGTGGCGACACTCACGAGGAGAGGCCCCAGTCCGTCGTGTACGGAGAGGGAGAGCGTCCCGAGCTTCTGGAAGAGTTGCGAGAACGCCGCCATGCTCCCGGCAAGGCCGCCGAGAATGAGCCCTCGGTGGTGTCTGCGACCAACGCCCACTGCGGCGACCCCGTAGGCCACGATGACCGCTCCAACCATCCAGTATAGAACGGCGGTACGGGCGCCGGCCTCGGTTCCAAGCGGGATAGCGCCGGCGATTCCGGCGCCGACGCCGATCGCTGTGACCGCGAAGATCTCGCGCCGCCCGACGTGTTCGTGAAGCACGAAACGGCTGAAAACGGTGAGCGCCGCCATGCCCACGCCGGTCATGGCCCCCACAAGCGAGACCGATCCGATTCCGATCGCCACCAGTACCAGGAAGAACGACACGACCGTACCGGACGTGGCGAGCAGCCAGATTGCCCAGCCCCGCCGTGGGTTGTCCGGAATCGTGTGCAGACCGATCTTCTGCCCGGCCTGGCTGATGCTGAGGATGCTGTAGCCGGCGACGGCGCAGAGTAGGACCACGATAGAGGTCGACATAGACGCGAAAAGATACCACAGGCGCGTCGCGCGCGTCCTCTGCATCGCGCGTGCTCTGCATCGCGCGTCGCGGTTCCGCCGCACGTGTTGTATACTGCGGGCAGGAGTCGGAACGTCGATGAAACTGGTCGTATTTGTGCTGAACCGTGAAGAGCTTCTCGAACAGGTTCTTGAGGCCTACGTTGAGGCCGGCATCGCCGGTGCCACAATCCTCGACTCCGAGGGCATGGGCCGCTTTCTGACCTACGAGGTCCCGCTGTTTGCGGACTTCAAGGAGTTTATGAAAGGGAACAAGCCGTACAACAAGACGATCCTGTCGGTGGTGGAGGACGAGGCGGCGATTCCCCGTCTCCGCGAGATCCTCGACGAAGTGTGCGGAGGTCTCTCGGCGCCGGGAACGGGGATTCTGTTCTCGGTCCCCGTGGATTTCGCCGTGGGCCTCGTTGGACAGACCGACGGACCGGGGGTGGACGATGAGTGATGCGATTTCCGCAATTCTGAATCACGACGCGATTTCGCTCCGTTTGGAGGGGCGCAAAAAGCCGGAGATCATTCGCGAACTGGTGGAGCTCCTTGCCGGAACCGGAGTCGTTACGGACCTGGAGTCCGTGACCGCCGAGGTGATCGCGCGGGAGGAGCTGGCCACCACCGGCATCGGAAGCGGTATCGCGATTCCGCACTGCCTCTCCGCGGACGTCACCGGCACCGCGATCGCGTTCGGACGCAAGGTGCCCGGGGCCCGGTTCGACGCCGTGGACAAGCAGCCGGTCCAGCTTTTCTTCCTGATGGTGGGGCTCCCGGACGCGCACAACGAGCATCTGCGCCTTCTGAGCAAGCTGTCGCGATACCTGCACGACGCCGATACAAAGGCCGGGCTGCTGGCGGCTCAGTCGCCGGAAGAGATCCTGGAGGTGTTCGCCCGCCGGGAGCGACGCTGAGGAGGGGAACGATGCAGTCGGTGACACGCTGGAACCTGGTACGCATCGCGGTCACAACGGTCTACCTGTGGGTCGGGTGGGTGCTCTTTACCTGGTCGGTGGCGCCGCGAACGCTGGCGCTTGGCCTGATTCACAGTTCCGTCGTCGCACTCCTCACGTATCCGGTCTTCGTGGAACACGACGAAGCTGCCCGTCGCTCCCACGTTCCGCGACTCCAGTTCCTGGCGGTGTACCTGCTGCTCCTGGTATTCCAGATGTACGTTGCCAGTTTTCGCGTGCTGTGGCAGATCGTACGGGGCCGGATCAACCCGGGGGTTGTCCATTTCCGCACCCGGCTCCGAAGCGACATCGCCCGGGTGGTCCTGACCAACTCGATCACCCTGACGCCGGGAACGATCACCCTGCTTCTGGACGACGACCACCTCATCGTTCACTGGCTCGACGCACGAACCACCCATTCTCGGTACGCGTGGACCCTGGTCGCACAGCCGTTCGAGCGGCTGCTCAAACGGATCTGGGTGTAGGAGAGGACGCAACCGTGGAAACCGTTCTGACCTACGCGATCTGGTTCTTCGTCGGGTCCGCCCTGGTGAGCATGGTGCGGGTTGTGATCGGACCCAGCGTCGCCGACCGTATGACGGGGCTCAATATGGTCTCGGCCCAGGTGCTGGCGGTGCTGGTGCTGATCGCCGTGCGCGACGGACGCAGCACCTATCTCGACGTTGCCCTGGTCTACGATATTTTCGGGTTTATCGGCACGCTGGCGATGGCGCGGTATTTCGGGGGGCGCACCACATGACGATTGCGGCGATCGTTTTTCTCGGCCTCGGGGTGGTCTTCGGCGTGATCGGAAATCTTGGCGTTCTGATTCTCCCGGACGTGTACACGCGGCTTCAGGCGTCCTCCACCGCCAGCACCACATCGGTGTTTTCGGCGCTCGTGGCGGCGATGCTGACGGTCGGATGGCACCCCATGACCGGAAAGATCGCGGTCATCGCCCTGTTTTTCTTCGTCACCAGTCCCATTGCGGCGCATATCATCGCCCGGTATGCGTGGCAGCGGGAGATCGTGCCGTGGCGTCGCAGTTTCGCCGAGCGCAGACAACTCCGGGAGCACCACGATGACTGAGCTGCTGCTCGCGGTGATTCTGGTGGTGGCGGTCCTCGCGATGCGGGCCGGTGATCTTCTGACGTCCGTCATTCTGGTCGGGGTTATGAGTCTGGTGAGTTGCCTGTTGTTCCTGCATCTCGCGGCACCGGATGTCGCCCTCACCGAGGCCGCCGTCGGCACCGGCGTCGGGAGCGTGGTACTCATCTGGATCGTGTTCAAGACGCAGAGGAGGGTTGACCGTGGGTCGGATCGTTGAACTCCTGGCGATCGCGGTGGTCGCGTTGTTTCTGGTGACGGTGTTGAGCCCGGCCGGGACGGGGAACGCGACGCTGCGTGACACGGTCGTTGCCAACGGCGTTCACGACACCGGCGCCGTCAATCTGGTGACGGCGATCTATCTGGGGTACCGGGCCTACGATACGCTCGGCGAAACGATCGTCCTGCTGCTGGCGGTCAGCGGCGTCATGGTACTGGTGAAGCGATGAGGAAGACCGACATTCTGGATGTGGTGGCGCGCAAGCTGTCGCCGTACATGTTTCTTTTCGGTCTCTACCTCGTATCGTTCGGTGACACGTCGCCCGGTGGTGGCTTTCAGGGGGGCGTGGTGATCGCATCGGGAATCATTCTCCTGGCGATGGCCCGCGGCACCGGTGCGGCGGAGGCGTTGTTTCCGGCGTCGCGGCTCACAGTACTTGAGGTCGTGGGGTACGTCGTCTTTCTGGCCGCGGGTATCGTCGGTGTCATCCTCGGTGTCGGGTTTCTCGGCGACTGGTTCGCCCGGGGCGCGTCGGTCGCGGCGCGCGCCGCGACCGTGGGCGATACCGCCACAGCCACCGCCGCGGCCGCCGCGTCGGCACATCGCTTCGTCTTTCTCTTGAATCTGATCATCGGCGTCAAGGTCGCCGCCGGTGTCAGTCTGATCTGCCTGACGCTCTTCCGGGAGACGTGACATGGCGTGGTACCTGATCGCTGCGCTCTTTCTGGTGGGATTCTGGGGTGTTGTGGCCGAGCCGAACCTCGTTCGCAAGGTGATCGCCCTCAGTATCGCCAACTCTGCGGTAACCCTGCTGTTTGTGTACCTCGCGGCGCAGCACGGTTCGGACCCGCCGATCCTTACCGCCGGGGGAACCCCCGTGGATCCGATTCCGCACGCGCTGATGCTCACGGCGATCGTGGTTGGTGTGTGCGTGGTGGCTCTGGCGCTGGTGCTCGTGGAACGGCTGTATCGCCGCTACGGGACCCTGGACCTGCCGGAGATCGAGCGCCGCGTGTGGGGATCCGGGGCGGAAGAAGGGGACTCGCAGTGACGCTCGTCGACACTCTCCGCGCCGACGCTCCCATGCTCCTGGTTCTGTTTCCGCTGATCGGCGCGGCGATCGCCGCGTTGGGGAAGGTGGTGCCGCGGGCCCGATTCACACGGTACCTCGGAGTCGTTGCGCTCGCGCCGGCCGTGGTGGTTCTGGCGGTGACGCTGCGGCCGCTGTACGCCGGCGGCGCGCCGGCTGTCTACGCCGTAGGCGGGTTCACGATGGAACCGGGAATCACGCTCATGCTGGACGGACTGGCGTGGATTTCGTCCGCCCTCATCATGGTGATCACCGCGATCGTGGCTGTGGCCTCGCTTCCACACCGCCGGTTCGACGCGACCTACCAGTTCTTTCTGCTGATGACCGCCGCCGGCATGCAGAGTGTCGTGGTGACCACGGACCTGTTCACGATGTTCGTCAGCTTCGAGATCGTGGCGATCGGTGTCTACGTCCTCATCGCCTGGGAACGAACGGCGCAGGGCCTTTTGGCAAGCCTCAAGTACCTGTTTCTGAGCTCGGTCGGTATTCTGTTTTTTCTCCTCGGTGTGTTTCTGGTGTACCGCGACCTGGGCACGCTTTCGCTTCTGACGATCACTCGCGGCGCGTCGGCGTCCTGGACGCCTCGTGTCGCTGCGTCGGCGGTGGCGGCGCTCTGTGTGGGGATCGGTGTGCGCACTGCCTTCGTTCCGTTCCACACCTGGCTGCCGGAGGCCCACGCGTGGGCACCGCACCCCGTATCTGCACTCCTGTCGGGGGTTCTGATCAAGATCTCCTTTCTGGCGATGGTTCGGATCGTGGTTGCATTCCGTGCCGTGGCGTTGCAGCCGCTCTTTGTGTGGCTCGGCGCGATTACCGCACTGGTCGCGGTGGTGTGGGCCCTGGCACAGCACGACGCAAAGCGGCTTCTTGCGTTTCACTCGATTTCCCAGATGGGATTCATCCTCGCAGCCTGGGGCGCCGCCGACGCCCTGGCCGCCACGGCGGCGTACGGCCACGCGGTGAGCCACGCGCTGTTCAAGGCGCTGCTCTTCCTGGTCGTGGGAATCGCGATCGAGCGCAGCGGATCCCGGGACGTCTTCAGAATGCGCGGGGTCGCCCGCGGGGCCCCGCTCCTGGCGGTCGGTCTCGTTGTCGGCGCCGCGGCGATATCGGGGATTCCTCCGATGAACGGGTTCGTGAGTAAACGTCTGGTGTCGGCGGCGATGTACGGGTCTCCCGCATACCTTCTGCTGCGCATCGCCGCGGTGGGGACCGTGGCTTCGTTTCTGAAGCTCTCGCGCGTTCTGCTCCCGGCACCCCGCGGCGAGTACGCCGTGGCCGACGGGCGGAACGCTGCAGACGGGCGGCAGTCGGGAGGCGTGCCCACCGGCATGCGGCTCCCGGTAGCGGAGGGGGCCGCCGTGGCGGTTCTGCTCATACTTGTCGTGGGTACCGGAGTGGTGGGACCACAGCTTGCCGGGGGGGCCGCCCGTCTTGTGGGGGCACCGGCGGAGATACCGGACGTGTACCGGCCATCAGGACTCGTGGACACAGTCCTGACCGTAGGACTGGGGGCGATTCTCGCGGCTCTCGTACTCTCGCCGCCGGGGCGTCGAATCGGCGAGCGGATCTCCGCCGTGGCTCCGCAGCTGGGGACGGTGCTCGTGTTCTTCGTCGGTGGCCTCGTCCTATTTGCACTTGTACCGCTGCTGGCGGCCGGATAATCGTCGATGCCGATTCCGCTCTTCGACGACCCTGCCTACCTGCCTCTTGTCCCGCAGCTCCTGGAACCGGATGAGGAGTTTGCCGCCATGCGGCCGGTCGACGCGACCACGGTAGCGGCGGTGTGTCGCCATGGCTATCTGCCCATGAGTCCAGGAGCCGACGGCCCGGAGGTGGTGCTGGTCAAATGTCACCGCGAGCGTGCGGTCCTCGACCCGCGGCGGGTGCACGTGCCGCGAAACGTCCCGCGCTACGCCCGCGGGTTGTCGGTGGTGATCGACCGCGACCCGACCGGCGTTCTGCGGGATATTCAGCGGCACCACACCGATTCGTGGCTCTCACCGGCGCTTTCGGCGGCGTTTCTGCACTGGGTGGGCGGGGCCGACGGGTTCCGGGTGCTCAGCATCGAGGTATACGACGGAGCGGGGACCCGGGTGGCCTCAGAACTGGGGTACCTGGTGGGATCGGTGTATACGAGCCTGTCCGGAGCCCATTTCCGAAACGGCGCCGGCTGGGTGCAGATGGTGGCGTGGGCGCGAATCCTTGCCGACGGAGGCTGCGCGATGTGGGATCTGGGAATGGATATCGAGTACAAACGGCGCCTTGGCGCCCGCCTGCTGCCGCGGCAGGAGTTCCTCGGGCAGTACAGTACCGCCGCCGGGCTGTCCTGCCCGGATCTGCCGGTGTCGGGGCGATGGCAGTCCGCCGGAACCCTCGTGGATGCGGCGCGGGCCGCGGAACGGGCCGAAAAACGGGCCGCGCCGCGAACGACTGGCGATGTCTAGTCCGTTCCCTCGGGGATCGAAAACGCCGCGGGATTGAAGCGATCGCCTCCGAGCCACAGATCGATCCGGGTGCCGCTGTCGGTGGCGGACACGTCGGCGTGTTTGATCTGCCATCCGATGAGGTTCAATCGGGCGGACCCGAGTACATCGGAACCTGCCATACTCCCGTAGTAGCCGGCGAGTTCTGGACGGCGGGCGTTGTTGAGGTCCGTACGGATGCGCTGCAGCTCGGCCTCACCGCGGCGGGTATCGTCGAGGATCGCCAGATGCAGGCCGTCCTCCTCCTGGTGGAGAGAAATCACCATCCGCATGGGGTCGCTGTCGAGCATGAAATGCGCCGCCTCGCCAATAAGGTGGAGTACGAAATCCTTGTGTTTCATCGTGTGAATCTCCTGTCGCGCTGGCTCACGTTGGCCTGATACCATTCCACGATCGCGACGACCATCGTGGCGACCAGGCCGGCGGCAAACCCGTTGTTGTAGAGCGTCATGCCGGCGTGCCACGCGCCGGTCTGCAGAACCAGCAGCAGATGCGCAGCGCCGGCAAGGATGCCGACCACCGGTCCGAACTGCCCCGCCACCGGGGCGAGGGTGGTAACAAAGAGTGCAGCGAGAATCACCCCGGGATCGGTGAGCGGTTTCCCGAAGACGATCGCCGTAAGGATGACACCGGCCACCACGGGCCAGCTGTTTCGCGGGTGCTTTCCGAAGGCGGCGAACCCGATGACCGTGAACACCGCTCCGGCCACTGCGGCGTTCATCGGTGCCGCAAGCCCCCGGACGACGGCCCACGAGGCGATTCCCATCGCCCCCATGTTCACCAGCGCCGCATCCACCGAGGCAAGATCACAGAAGTCCGAGGGCAGACGACCGTCGAAGGCAAGCAGACCGTACGTTCTCCGGAGAGTGCCGTGACCGCCGAGCACCATACCCGCCAGTACCAGCACCACGGAGGTAATGACGACGGCTCCTTCCAGGACGGGGGTCCCGGCAGGGTCCCACACCCCGACAGGCGGGAGGTCGGGGTGCGCGGCACGAACCCCCGCGGCAACGAACACCGCCACCATGCCGCTGGTGAGTCCGACGTTGTACAGGCTGTACCCCTGGTGCAGGCGAAGCATGGCGATCGCAACCGCCGGCAGGACCACGCCCGTGGCGAGCCCCGCGAGAATCGCTGCCAGCGTCGCGAGGCCGATACCGCCGGGAACAAGTTCGGCCGCCACCAGGGAGACGATTGGTCCCAGGGCGGTACCGAACAACGCGATGAGGATGTACTCCCCGAAACGGCGGTCTGCCAGACGCGCGGCAACGGCGACGCCGGCGATAATCGGAGCCGCGTTCAGTGGTGTCTTGCCGAACAATCCGAATCCGAACATCGTGAACACAGCCGCGAGGGTCGGTCCCGACAGCTGGATACCGGCGAGATGTACGAGGCCCAGGCCCAGCGCCGCCACGAGTCCCGCGTTGAGCAGGGCGCCACCGACGCCGACGCTGGCCGCGAAGTCCTGGAGCAGCCGGGCAGGGTGGTACTGGAGGGACAGGAACCCGGTCACGGCACTGCGGCCCCCGATCAGAATCCCCGAGACACCCGCCGCGAGAATCAGTATCCAGATCACTGCACCAAGCGCTCGATGGGGTTCCGGTCGTTTCACAGGACGGAATAATACCACGGGAATTTGTGCTGCAACAGGAGGAGAAACTATGCTATCGTGTAGAAAATGTTTGGTTCAACCGGCTCTTTTTCGGATTTCGCAATACTGGGTGGAATTGTATTTGTTGTTCTCTTCCTTCTGGCGTCGATGGAGCATCGTCGCCGCCGCCTGGCGGAGGAGGCGCGCCGTCGCCGGCACGCGAAACCGCTGTCTCTGCGGGGTCGTGGACCGTCGCTCAGCGCCGACGAGGAACGCGTGCTGTCGCGTCTGGGGTGGCTGCTGCGAAACCCCGCTGCGCGACATCGGCTCATGGAGGACCAGCCGCTGTTCCTTCGGGTCGCCCGTCGGGCGATTCGGGAAGGAGTCGCCGGGGAGGCGGAGCTCCTCAGCCTCGCGCGTCGGGCGGGCTTTGCCGTGGACCGCATCTCAAGCGACGCCATGAGCACGCTCAAGCTTTCCGCGGGTGTTGAGGTCTCAGTCGCCGACGATGCCATGAACAGTGGCGCAGGGTCGATCGCCGTGGTTCACCCGGAAACACTGCGTGTCCGGCTGCGCCGCGGACAGACCGCGTTCGGCGCCGGCACCCGGCTCGACGTCGTCTGCAACAGCAACCAGGGGCTGTTCCGTTTTTCGACGACGGTCCGCGGCTCCTCGGGGAAGGTGATACACCTCGACCACACCGACCGGATCGAACAGGTACAACGGCGCGCCCACCGTCGCCACCCGATCGAGGTGGAGGTTGAACTCCAGGCGGGCGACGGAAGCCTCCACACCGCACGGACCGTCGATCTCAGCATCGGGGGAGCCGCGGTCCGCAATCCCAGGCGTGCGTTTGCCGGCGGCGGGACCATCACGGTGACGGCACCGCACAACGGGACCCCCATGGTGCTGCCCGGCAGGGTGGTGCGCACCTCGCGGGGAGGGCGGATCCTCCATCTCCAGTTTGACCACCTGCCGGAACAGACGCGGCACACGTTGTTTCGCACGATCATGACGGCGGCGGCCAAAAGGTAGTACCCTCGCGGTATGCGAGACCTCCACGAATTCGCCGTCGCCCTGGATGCATGCCAGCGCCGCGATGGCCGGGGATTGCCGTCACGACCGGGTACCGAGCGTTTCGTTGACGAACTCCTGTCACTGCTGTTTCCGCATTTTGCCGATACCGAGCGCTACGGCTCCGAGGAAGAGGTAACCGCGGGCCTCGTCCGCGTGGAACGGCGGCTCAGGCAGCTGCTGGTCCCCTTCGAAACGCGCATGCCGAACACGGTCGATGAGGTTGCCGACACGTTTCTGGAGTCACTGCCGAAGGTGTACGGGATGCTCCAGGAGGATGCGGCGGCGATTCACGCCGGTGACCCTGCGGCGGAGTCCGTCGACGAGGTGATTGCAGCGTATCCCGGGTTCTATGCGATCGCCGCATACCGGATTGCACACTGCTTCTATCGGTCCGGGGTGCCGGTGTTCCCGCGCATCATCACAGAGTACGCCCACCGCCGCACCGGCGTTGATATCCACCCGGGAGCGACGATCGGACGTTCATTCTTCATCGATCACGCAACCGGCATCGTGATCGGGGAGACCACACGCATCGGGGACAATGTGAAGCTCTACCAGGGTGTGACGCTCGGTGCGCTGAGCGTCGCCAAGGAGATGCAGAGAACCAAACGCCATCCGACGATCGAGGACCGGGTTATCATATACAGCAACGCGACGATTCTGGGCGGTGATACCGTGATCGGTCATGACAGCATCATCGGTGGCAACGCATGGATCACGTCGAGCATCGAGCCGTACTCCACCGTCTACACGACGTCCGAGGTTCGCGTTCGGACCGGGCGTGAGGGAGCGGGCGACGGAGGGTTTCGGCGATGAGGGCCACCCTCCGGGCGGCGAACCTGTGGCCGGCAGTCCTTCTGGTGCTGGCCGGGGGAGCCTCCGTCCACGCCCAGACACCATCGGTCCCGCTCCTGCCGGGCTCGCATCTGGAGATCGTGCAGCGGTTCAACTACACGCTCCGTCGCGCCGGTCGCTACCAGGGCCACGTGCAGCGGGAAACGCGAACCTGGCTCGTTGAGGACTCCGCCGGAGCGTCCGACGCCGGCGCATCCTCGTCACAGGCGGGGAGTCGGGAGTACCGCGGTGAGTTCATGGCGTCGGAAAATACACTGCGGGACTTGCGGACGGTCGCGAGCCGGATCGACGAACGGGAATCGCTGCGTGTGCGTTTCGACGGCACCCGTCTGGTGCGCGTATCCGGTCCGGTGGTGTGGCAGGCGCTTCCCACAGTGCCGACGGATTCTCGGGACGGGTGGGAGGCCCCGGCGGTCGCGCGTGTTCAGCTACCGGATGGAGCGATCCGGAGTCTTCCGGTGAACGTGGCCTATCACCGCCGGGGAACGGAAACGTTTCAGGGGCAAAGCGCCGTCCGGATCGATTTCGGGTACTCCCTGCGCTGGCCACTGAACGAGGTTGAGCTTGAGGAACACCCCGCGGCGGGACTGTTCAATCGCGACGATCTGCCGTCGTGGGATATCGAGATTCGGGGGAGTCATCAGGGGACATTGCTCCTGCCGGTCGGCGGTGGGGTGCCCCTGCTCCATCGGACCGACCTGCGGGAACAGATCCGTGTTCCGGGTGCTGAAGCCGAGGAACGCGCCGGGTTCGTGCTGACCTGGTATCACAGCACGCCTCCGGCGGCTCGGTCGCGGGTGCAGGAACCGGACATTCCCGACGTCACGGTGGATACGGATGAACTCGATCGCGTTCGCATATCCATTCGCAATCTGCAGTTTGTCGCCAACGAGGCGGAGCTCCTCCCGGGCGACGCCGGTCGATTGGACGCGATCGCCGAACTCCTGCTCCAGGCCGGGGAGAGCACGATACTGGTGACGGGGCATACCGCCGATGTCGGCTCCGTGGAGAGCCAGATCGAACTGTCGATCGCCCGGGCCCGACGGATATCCGAGGCACTGATCCAGCGCGGTGTCCCGCCAGGACGACTGCGCTACGAAGGCCGCGGGGGCAGTGAGCCCGTCGGAGACAACGCTACCCCGGAAGGACGGGCGCGAAATCGCCGTGTGGAACTGAGACTGTTGCCGGACGGGTAGATCGGCCACGTCTCGTGCGGCCACGTCTCATGCCGCCACCGACCCCGCCGTCGGGACGACAGTCAGACCGGAGCGCGCGCAACCACCGTAACCGGTTCGATCGTCGCGATGCCGTCCTCGAGGTGGTCCCGCACCGTCGGAACAAACGCGTCCAGCTTCTCGCGCGTGTCGACCAGGTCGATAACCACGGGAAGGTCGTCGGAGAGCGAGAGAACGGACGCCGCATGCCAGTGGCTTCGGGCTCCAAAGCCGAGTACCCCGCGTACGACGGTTGCGCCGGCGATGTGCATGCGCCGCGCCTCATGGACGAGAAACTCGTACAGTGGTTTCCCGTGGACCCGTTGTCGTTCATTGAGATAGATCCGCAGTCGGACAACGTCAGCGTTGGTTTCGCTCTCCATACCTGTGCTCCTTGTGGTGCCCTGCAGCGGGCTATCCCCGAATCAACTGAAAGAGTTCCCGCGCGGCGAGGACACCGGCGACCGCAGCTGCGATGCCGATGCCCAGGTTCATGCCGAGGTACGCGAAGCCCTGCACCCACCGCTGGCCACGGAAGAGCGTAAGCGATTCGACCGCAAACGTCGAAAAGGTGGTGAACGCCCCGAGAAACCCGACGCCCACCGCGCTCCGGATCACCGGCGGGATGGTTACCCAGGTCGCCGCCTCAACCAGGAATCCGAGGATGAACGCGCCGGCGATGTTGACGATGACCGTGCCCCAGGGAAAACTGGTGCCGATGTTCTGGGCCACTGTATGGGACACCGCGAAACGACCCACGGCGCCCGCGGCGCCTCCAATGGCGACCGCCATGATCTGAAGTGCACTCATGCGTCCGCCTCCGGAACGGGGGTCATGCAGATACCGACGGTGGCCTGGTCGATCGTGAACATCGACGAGACGCACCGCTGGGGCGTACCGTTGCCGAAGGGAAGTGTGTCGTGGCGGGTGACAACGGCGTCGGGTACGTCACGGCGCCGGAGCTCGCCATAGGCCGCGTGCCAGGCGGTGGATACGGGTTCTCCAATTGCGTCGATGTCCCGGTCCACCAGATCGTCGATTGTGGCGCCTGCGATTTCCTCAAAGCGTCGGTTGACTGCGGTGCAGGCAAGGCCGGAATCGGTTATGCGAAATACAATGAGGCCAACGGGAAGCCGATCGAGGAGCGCCCGCAGCCAGCGATCGTTGGATCGATTCGCCGCAAACAGGCTGTTCCACAGGCCGTTCCCTCCAGATGTCGGAGCCAAATCCACCCTCCGGTCGGTTCTTCGTTCGTGGCGAAAATGTATTTCGCCCAGTAATGTATATCACATTTCTCCTTCCAGTGTAACGCGTTGACTTGTCGACCACCGGGACCTTTCCGTATTTTCCCGCTACCACCGGTGGTCGGGGGCGATTGTCGAAAAGGAGCGGTACATGAAGCAGGTGCTCGGAGTGGTTTTCGGACTTGTGTTGCTCGCGGCCGTGGGGATGCTCAGTTTTCTGTGGTTCGCCGGTGGCGAAGGCGAACCGTCCAGGGACGTGGTGGCAGAACCGGTTGTGCCCACCGAGCCTTCCTCCTATACCTACCATGTCCGGACCGAGGAGTCTGAGGCGCGCTTCGTGATCGACGAAGTGTTGCGCGGCGAGCCGACCACCGTTGTGGGACGCACGGACCAGATCGACGGGTCCATCTCGGTCCAGCTGAACCCCGGGGCGGTCACGGTCGGTGAGTTCGTCATTAACGTCAGAACGATTCGTACAGACAATGAGATCCGGGACCGATCAATTCGGACGCTCATCCTGCAGTCCAATCGGGACGAGTTCGAATTTTCGACGTTTCGACCAACGCAGGTTGACGGCGTTCCCGAGCGTATCGAGTTCGGTGACCGACTGGATCTGACCATCACCGGCGATCTGACCGTACGCGATGTCACGCGGACCGTCTCCTTCGACGCGAGCCTTGAGATCGCCTCCGAAGAGCGGCTCACGGGGACGGCAACCACGACGGTGACGTGGGACCAGTTCGGGATCACCATTCCGTACGTCGGAGGAAACTCCATTGTGTCGGCCGTGGCGGACAACCTGGACCTTGACCTGGAGTTCGTTGCGACCGCCGGGGACGACTCATAGGTCTGGGACCGGAGTCACACCGGGAGCGTACGACTCGACGCGCTCGAACGTCGCTGACAGCGAAGTCCGTATTCGTTCTCAACAGCTTGAGTCTCCCGGGCTGGCCTCGAAATATGGGAGCCACCCATGGCTCCCAGAGAACCCGCGCCGGTATCCATCCAACAGATCCTCGCGAACAACATTCGAACCGCCCGGCGCAAGCTCGGATACAGCCAGATGCAACTCGCCGAGCGGGCGGACATTTCGCCAAGCCATATGAACGAGCTGGAGCAAGCGAAAAAGTGGATCTCCGCCGATTCCATGGAACGGATCGCGGGCGCCCTGGGACTCGAGCCATTCATGCTGCTCCTTCCTCCGGGCTACTCGCAGGCGACCGATGCCTTCTCTCTCCTCGCCGAGTTTGCGGCGTCCGTGCGCGAACAGGTCGACGGGGCCCTCGATTCGACGCTCAAGGACGTGCTCAGGCGACGACGCGGGTACGGCCCGACGCCTGAGCACGACGATGAGCCCGGAAATTCCGAGGAGCCGCCCGGAACTGACGACTGACCAGGGGGCCGTTTCGTGCCGGTGCGGTGCCTCCACGACGGTCGGGCAGCTCCCGTCGCCTGGATCGTGACTTGACCACCGCCGGTGACGGCGGCGATACTGGCTCGCGATGGCACACCGGCACACATCTCAACCAGGCCGCGAGAGCTATGATCCCGGGGGCCGTCACGACCATGGCCACAGTCATGGCCCACACCGCAGTCAGCACCACGAGCACGACCACGAACACGACCACGAACACGGTGCCCATTCCCACAACCACGCGGTTGTCGGAGACCTTCGAATCGCCCTCGGAATCAACGTCGTGTTCACCGTCGTTGAGTTCGTCGGGGGACTGATGACCAACAGCGTCGCGATCATTTCCGACGCGGTGCACGACCTCGGCGACTCCGTGACTCTCGCGATCGCCCTGGCGATGGAGCGAGTGGCGGGCCGGGGACGCACACGGGTACAGACGTTCGGATACCGGCGTTTTTCGACCCTCGGAGCGCTGCTGACGGGGATGATCCTGGTGGTGGGGGCGATCACGGTGCTCGTCCATGCCGTGCCCCGCATCGTTCGCCCCGAGGCAGTGGATAGCGGCGGGATGGTCATCCTGGCGGTTATCGGGGTCGCGATGAACGCGCTGGCCGCCCTGCGCCTGTCGCGGACCGAGTCGATGAACGCTCGGGCCGCGTTTCTGCACCTCCTGGAGGATGTGCTCGGCTGGGTGGCAGTCCTCCTCGGCGGTATCGCCATCCGTATCTGGAACGCCACCTGGATCGATCCGGTTCTCTCCGTCGCGATCAATCTGTTTGTCCTGTCCCGGGCCGTCCCCGTGCTCTGGCGAGCGCTGCGAGTCCTGCTGCAGTACGTTCCCGGGGACCTGTCCGTGTCAACGCTCGAGGACGCGGTATCTGCGATCGACGGCGTCCGGGATGTTCACGATCTTCACGTGTGGACGCTTGACGGGACCTACACGCTGTTCAGTGCACATATCGTCACCGACGGGGAACAGACACTGGAAGCGCTCGAAGCGCTGAAGCGGCGGGTTCGGGCGTCACTGGCGGAGGTCGGGATCGACCACGTTACGATCGAGCTGGAAGCCGCCGGCGCGGGTTGCCACGACTGCGACCTGTAACGTCCAAAGGGAGCAGGGTATCGATGAGACTGACAGTAGACGAATATCACGTGGAGCATATGGACTGCAGCGCCGAGGAGCAGATGGTGCGTCTCGCCCTGGAGCCGATTCCGGAGGTCGTCCGCCTGGAGTTCGATCTTGGAGAGCGGCGACTCCTCGTGTGGCGCAGCGGCGACGGAACCGCGCCATCGCGGGCGCTGTCGCGGTTGAATCTCGGCGACTCTCTGATCGACCGATGGGAGGCCGATGCCGACCCGCGGGAGCACAACAGCGACGCAGGCGGCTCCGGCACCTCGGACCGGCAACAGCGACGGGCGCTGATCGCGGTTCTGGCTGTGAATCTGGGCTACTTCCTGATTGAGTCGGTGTTCGGGATACTAGCGGGATCCATGGGGCTGCTCGCGGATTCTCTGGACATGCTCGCCGATGCAGCGGTCTACGGTCTCAGCGTATTCGCCGTCGGGGCCGGTGCGGTCACCCGCCGCCGAATCGCCGGCGCGAGCGGGTGGATGCAGGTGACGCTGGCCGGGCTGGGACTGCTCGAGGTTCTTCGGCGCGTGTTCTTCTCCGTGGCGGTCCCGGACGGAACGATCATGATCGTCGTCGCCGCCGGCGCGCTGATCGCCAACGGTGCTTCGCTCGCGTTGATCTATCGCAGTCGCAATGACGGGGCTCACATGAAGGCCAGCTGGATCTTTACCAGCAACGACGTCGTGGTGAACGCAGGAGTTATCGCCGCGGCCGTGGCGGTGCAGGCGACCGGAAGCCGTATCCCGGATCTCCTCGTCGGTACCGCCGTGTTCATCGTGGTGATTCGCGGAGCGTTGCGGATTCTCGCGTTGTCCCGGCCGGACGGACAGGAGCGGTAGGCGCGGGCAGGCGCGGTAGGCGCGGGCTGATCCGGGCGCCCGGAACATTGCCGTTTTGTAATCCTTCGGCAATGCCCCCGTAATCTTGGCGGGTGAGACTCGGTAAATCAGGGGAGGCACGAATGATCGGTCATCCGGAAACGATCACAATCACCGCCAGCGAATCAGACATTTCGATCACGATCCGAGACGCCGGCGGCGACGTCTTCTTCGATGCGCGCTCCGGACTGCCCGGTCGGCGAGCTCTCCCGCAGGAACTCTTCACGCCGGACGCGGTGTCGGCGGATCAGGAATACGTGATCACGTTTGAGTTTGACACGCCGAGCCGGGAGGCAGGCGCGAGCCCTGTTCTTCGAAAGCTCGATGCCCACGTCCGCAATGTGACCGTCCGTATCCACGACGATGGCCACGTGGTGGAGGGCGAACTGACGGCGTGGGTCGGATACACCAACGTCTCCATCGGGGCATCCGACATCAGGTAAGCTCCGGTATACACGAAACTGTTGCAACGTACCGCACAAGTGGTGGCCACAGAACGGGTTCCGACCAACAGGATCGGTTCACAACGCTATCTCGTTCCCGCAGCGACACATACCGCCGGTTCTGCAACACGCTTCTCGATACAGCCTACCGTACCTTGAAACGGGCGACGTGCTGCGAGAGCGCCGCGGCAGTTTCCCGGGCAGACTGCGTTGCCTCACTGTTCTGTCGGGTGGCGGTTGTGATTTCCACCGCGCCCTGTCTGATTTCGGCGATTCCATCGTTGACCGCTGCGCTGATCGTCATCAGACCCTGCATGGCAGCGTCGATCTCCGATTTCTGGCGGTCCAGCCGCTCGACACTCTCAGAGACGGTGTGGGCAGCGTCACGAACATCCTGGACGACGCGCAGGACCTCCTGACCGCCGACGCTCTGTTCCTCCACGGCGTCGACGATCTGGTGGAGGATGCCGATCACATCAGCCACCGTGCTGAACATCTCGGTGAAGGACGCCCTCGTTGACTCGGTCACGGCGCTTGTGGTTTCGATCCGCGCCTGGATGGTCTTGAGCGCCACACCGGTCTGTTGCGCCTGCTGACCGGCTGTTTCTGCAAGCTTTCGAATCTCGTCGGCGACGACCGCGAATCCACGCCCTGCATCGCCTGCGTGAGCGGCTTCGATCGCAGCGTTCATCGACAGCAGATCGGTCTGCGCGACGATGTCGGAGATCAGCTGATTGGCATCGACAAGGGTAATCGACTCGGTACGCAGCTGGTCAACCGATTCGGTGACCTGCTGGAGCTGGTTTTCGCCCTCTTCGGAATTCGATCGCAACGTCCCGAGCGCCGACTCCGCCGACTGCGTGAGTTGCCGGACCGATTCGATGTTTCCCACCATCTCCTCGACCGCCGCCGAGGATCGGTCGACGCTGTCCTGCTGCGTGCCCGCAGCCCGGTCGAGCGAGCCACTGATGTCGGCCAGCGTCTCAAGGGCCGAGGCAACCTGGGTCCGGTGCTGTGCCTGCTCCTCGGATGTGCGGTGGACCTGCTCGATGTGCCGTTCAATCTGCTCGACCGAGGCGGCGGTTTGCACGCCGCTGGCGGCAAGCGACTCCGCCATTGCGTCGATTCCTTCTGCCTGTGCCTGCGCGCCGGCCACAAATCCGCCGACCTCGGTTAGGAACCCGTTGATGCCGGACGCTGCAACCCCGATTTCGTCGGAACTGTGAACGGGGATCTCAACCGTCAGGTCTCCGGCGGCGGCGGCCACCAGTTCCGCAGTTACGGTGGTGATGGGACGCACCACGATGCGTCGCAAACCGAGGACCAGCAACGCTACGGTAAGGATCAGCGTCACGACTCCCATGATGCCCTCGGTGCGTTCGGCGTGGCGCGCCCCACGAAGGACCGTGTCGCGCGGTTCCACCGAGGCAACCACCAGTGGTGCGGCGTCCGAACGCATGGCAGACAGGTACACCGGAGTCCCTCCGGTGGTCGCTGCCAGAAAATCGGGCCGTCCGGCGTCGTTCCACGGAGCGAACCACTCCGTCGGCTCGCTGTCGGAGGGTACGCCCGGCGCGTCGGGACCGAACAGCGCCAGGGTGTGCCCCTCGGTATCCAGGATCTCCAGCCAGTGATCGGCGTTTGCATTGGGCTCGATGAACTCGGCGGCGAAGGCGGTGAAATCGACGATTCCGATCGCGCCGCGAACCCGGCCTCCGCCGCTACCCGGCGTTCCGACGACGATGGCGATGCGGTGGTCGGCACCGGCCCCGTGGATCGCCGTGACGCTGGTGTCACGACCGATGGGCGGAACGCGATCGGCGATCGCCGGGTCGATCGTATCCATACCGGACCCGGCGATCACCTCACCGCGGTCGTCGACGACGTACAGCGCGGCGAGGTACCGTGAGTCGCCCCGGTGGCCGTCCAGGAGCGCGGCGATCTCGTCCTCGCCGGGTGTACTGTCACCGCCGGGCGCGCCGGCGTCGGTGGTGCTCGCGTCGGCGAGGGCGTTGGAGACAACGTTCTGGACCAGGCGAAGCTCAAGGTCGAGGATGCGCGCCAGCTGCTCGGTCTTCTGAACGGTGGTCTCCTGTGTCGCGCTCAGCTGTTCCTGCCGGATGACGCGACTCACCGCCAGGCTCATGACTCCGATCGTCAGAACGACGGTGGCTACCACCAGCAATGTCAGTTTCGTCGATATACTCGACCCAGCGCGGCCGTTTTTCATGGTCTCCCCCGGAGTTCTCGTTTTCTGGATAGGTATGAGATACTGATTCGGGGTTCGGGGAGCCATTCCGTGACAGGTATTGTAATCCAAATGTAATGGGGCCGGTCTGGACGTTCCCCTGGCGCCGGAGACACCATACCCATGTCCCATCCCAAAAACGTGAAGAGGAACCGCCATGGAACCATCCACAGACGAGCCCATTCGTTCGCCGTTCTATTTGCGCAAACCCTTTGCGATCGGTCTGTTCGTGGTCGGTCTGGCGTCACTCATTCTCTCCGGCATGCTCGGACACCGGGAGCTGATGCGGTTCAAGCACACCACCAGCGTCCTGGAGGAGTCGTACGCGTACCAGCGTACGGTTGAGACGCTGATATCCAACATCTACCAGGCCGCGTTCATGGCACGGTCATTCGCCGAGTTTCCATCCGATCACCAGCTCTCCGAATACCGCGATGTCCGCGACGCGGCGCAGTCGGTATGGGCCCATATCCAGGATGACGGGTTCGACGCGGACAACTACCAGGACATTCTCAACGACGAGGAGCGCGGTGAACTGCGCGAGACGATGAGCAGAATATCCTCACTGGTGCCGGAGAAGCTGTCCCGTCTCGACCAGATGGTTGCGGCGGTGTCCACCGGGAGCGCCGGCAGCGACCCCGCTTCGATTCTGGGGGAGGATGATCCGCTTCCGGAACTGATAGAGCTGCTGGACCAGATCACCCAGATTCACGAGCAGCAGGTACGCGGCGCGATCCGCGGCACCAACGTGACGATATCCAACGCGATGACGGTACAGGCGGTGGTGAGCGGACTGGCGATCGGCCTGCTCTCCATCGTGTTTACGCTGCTGGTGCTTCAGCAGCTGCGTACGGAGCGCTACGCCGAAGCGTGGCGTAGCGAGAGTGTGAAGGCCTTTTCCGCGGTCCGCGCCAAGAGCGAGTTCCTGGCGAACATGAGTCATGAGATTCGGACCCCCCTCAACGCGATCCTCGGTTTTTCCGAGCTTCTCGCGGACGAACACGTGTCGCGCGACAACGCCTCTTCGTACATTCGTGGCATCGGCAAGGCCGGAACAAGCCTGCTCTCGATCATCGACGACATCCTCGACCTGTCCAAGATCGAGGCGGGGAAGGTGGAGGTCTCGGTCTCGGAGTTTCGCGTGGAATCGCTGCTGCACGATATCGCGTCGGTGTTCACGTACGCCGCCCAGAAGAAGGGCATCGAGTTGGTCGTGGCCAATACGACCGGAGCAGACATGGTGATCACCACCGACAAGGCCCGGGTTCGCCAGATTCTCATTAACCTGGCGGGGAACGCCGTCAAGTTCACGGAGCGTGGACGGGTCACCATCGGGGCACAGTGCGCCGGCGACGGCGGGCACGTGGAGTTCTTCGTCTCGGACACCGGGATCGGCATCGCGCCGGAGGCGCAGGAAGCGATTTTCTCGGCGTTTACCCAGGAGCACAGCGGCATCAACCGGCGGTTTGGAGGAACCGGCCTGGGGCTCACGATCTCGCGCCGGTTGGCGGAACTCCTGGGGGGAGCGCTTTCGCTCACGAGTGAGGTCGGCACGGGGTCGACGTTCGTGCTGCAGATTCCCATTCACTCGGAGTCCCGGCATTCCGTGTCGGTGGCGCGGGCGGAACAGACTCCCGCCGACGTAGACCTTTCAAACCTGACCGTCCTGCTCGTGGACGACGAGGACGCCAATCGCGCGGTGTTCAGGGCGTTTCTCAACGATCCGGGAACCGCGATTCACGAGGCGGGCGCAATCCGCGACCTGGAACGTGTGGGCAACCACCGGTTCGATGTAGTCGTCCTGGATATCCGGCTTCCGGATGGAGATGGAACCGACGTTCTCGCGTGGCTGCGGAACACCGAAACGAACGGAGACTGTCCCGTGGTGTGGGTTACCGCCTCCATCGATGATCAGCGCGCCCGCAGCTTTGAGGACAACGGGATGACCGTGTTGCAGAAGCCGGTTGGGCGGCTGGTTTTTCGCCGTGCGGTGGCCGCCTCAGCGGGGCGTACCGTCAGTGACGCGGCTGCGACCGGTGCAACGCCCGACGCCGACAGTCCCCGACGTCAGCCGGCGCGACTGGAGCTCGCGCTGGCGGAACTCAGTGCGGTGGGGACGGTGGCAACGGACCCCGCACAGCGGGAGCGCCTCCATCGCCTGATCAACGAAACGCGGCGTACCGGTTCGGTGATGAAATCCCGCGAACTCTGCACCGAACTCCGTGCGGTCGGTGTCGCATCCGGCCAGCCGGTGATGGTGGAACTCGCCGACCGGCTCGCCGAGGCGGTGGACTCGTTCCGTCTCGACGATGTTCGCGGCGTCCTGAATGGACTGCAGGAAGCGCTGAGAAGCCCGGAGGAAGAGATATGAACACGCATCCGGTGGCACTGGTCATCGACGATGAACCCGCGAATCTTCAGATTCTGGCAACGCTCATGGACGAGCTGGGGATGGACGTCTCGGTCGCGGAGTCGGGTCCGCGGGCGCTGGAAGTGGTCGCGTACCGCGTACCGGACATCATCCTTGTCGACATCATGATGCCGGAGATGGACGGGTACGAAACCGTGCGGGCGCTCACGGCGCGCTACGATCTGTCGAACGTGCCGGTGCTGTACGTCACGGCACTCGCCGACATCGAACACAAGACCCGCGCCTTCGAGCACGGGGGGCACGACTACATCACCAAGCCGTTCGACAAACGCGAGGTTCAGGCCCGGGTCCGGACGCATCTCGAACTGGCGCAGTACCGGGCGACACTGGAACGCAGGGTGCAGGAGCAGGTCCTGAAACTGGATCAGATCAACTTCGCCCTGGTATCGGCGCTGGAAAGCGCAAACTCCTTCAAGGACGATCTCACCGGCCTCCATATTCGCCGCGTGGGGGCGTTCGCGCGTATCCTGGCGGAACTGATCGGGCTGCCGCACGAACGGTCCCGGGAACTGGAGCGCTACGCGCCCCTCCACGATGTGGGGAAGATCGGTGTGCCCGACCACATACTGAAAAAGGCGGGTCCGCTGGACCGCGACGAGCGGGCGATCATGGAACAGCACACCGTTGCCGGCTACCGGATTCTCAAGCAACCGGGAATCCCGGCGGTCGCGCTCAACATCGTGCGGCACCACCACGAACGCTGGGATGGAACCGGCTATCCGGACCGGTTGGCGGGTCCGGACATTCCGATTGAGGCACGCATCGTCTCGGTCGCCGACATCTACGACGCCCTCCGCAGCTGGCGACCGTACAAGGAGCCGTTCGACCACGAGACGGCGATCGGACTGATCGCGGAGTCCACCGGGAGCCAGCTGGATCCGGAGGTGGCAGCGGCGTTTCTCGCGCATGATGACCGGTTCGCGGATGTATTCGACCAATTCGTGATGGAGAGGGAAGCGCATGACAGACCGACGCGTTCTGGTGCTCGACGATGACCCGATGATCCGGCACTTTCTCGTTCGGGGATTGTCGCTGGACGGGTTTGAGGTAACGACGGCGCTATCGGGAGATGAGGCGGTACACTTCGCCGAGCATATCACCTTCCGGGTGGGGATCATCGACCTTAACCTCGGCGCGGAGTCCGGGATCGACGTTGTCCGTCGCCTGCGGGCGGCGAACCACGCCTTTCCCGTCCTGTTTCTCAGTGTGGAAAAGAAGGCCCACAAAAAGACCGAGGCGCTCAACGCCGGCGGCGACGATTTCGTCACCAAACCGTTCGACCTCTCGGAGCTGATCGCGCGATTAAACGCTTTGATTCGGCGAACCGGAGCGGGAACGGTCCAGATGAAGGTGGAGGAGGACGGTCGCGACCTGACCTGGGGCGATCTGGCTATGGACGCGGAGTCGTATCGTACCATGTGCTGCGGTTCGGAGATTCATCTCACCGTCAACGAGTTTGCCGTGCTGGAGCTTCTTGTGCGACGGAGGGGCTCTGTGGTCATGCGCACCGAACTGCTGGAACGGGTATGGAACTACAGTTTCGATCCCCAGACGAACGTGGTCGATGTCACGGTCTCGCGTCTGCGAAAGAAGCTCGCCGCCTGCTGCGACGGGAAACAGATCGTGACCGTCCGTGGCCGCGGGTATATGATCGAGTAGTGGAATGGCGACGGACCCCGCCCTGATCGAGGCATCTGCCACCGACATCGTTCACTTTGTCGGCAACGCGCTCCAGACAATTCAGTCACTCCAGTCGCTGCTGTCACAGCCGGAGGGCGAGAGTGCGTTTGTCGGTGTGGATCGCATGGTAGGGCGGTGGCTTGCGGTTCTGTCGGTCGTGTACCGGCAGATCGGCGTCGCGTCCGTCGACCGACTGGACGCGCTGGCACTGTTCGACGCTCTCTGCGGCGAGTTCTCCGCCGACGCGATCGCAGTCACGCGTTCCAGCATGAACACGGCGACGATGGACGCCGCCACCGCATTTCGCTGTGGCCTGTCGCTGGTCCAGATCGGCTCCCTCGTCGAAGGTGCCGCCCGGGCACTGCGGACCGTCGATGAGCCGCGGGTCTGCGAGGTTCGGCTGCACGGAATCGACGCCGGTGGCGCGCAGTATCGGATTACCACTCACCGGATCATGCGGGCACCGCTGGCGCTGGCGCTGGAACACGATACCGTTCTGCGGGCGTTGTGCCCGACGTGTGAAGTGGCGACACCGGGGCGCAGGGGCGCGACACCGGCGATCGACGTCCGTATCAGACATGACAGGGGGAACTGATGGCACGCAAACGACGCATCCTGATCGTCGATGACGAATGGCTGATCACGACGGCGATCTGTCGCGGGCTGTCGCCGGAGGAGTTTGACTGTCGCCTCACCGGTGACGAGACGACCGCCCTCAGCGAGTTTTCGCAGTGGCACCCGGACTGCGTCCTCCTGGACGTCCGGCTCGAGTCCGGTGACCACGGACCGCGTCTGGCGCGGGAAATGCGCGCCCGTGAGACGCGGAACGCGGGTCGACGCCACGTTCCGATCGTCGCCATGACCGCGTTTCTGCCGGAGATGTTTGACGCGGAGCCCTTCGATGGCTACATAAAGAAGCCGTTTACCAACGCCAAGGTGGAACGCGCCGTCCGGGAGGCGATGAAAGGGGGAGATTCGGACGATGCACGCGAATGAAGAACCAAAACCGGTCGTCATGGTTGTCGATGACCAGATCGAAAACGTGCAGGTCATGGCCGGTGCCCTCGACCGGAAAGGCTACGACCTTCGACTGTTTACGTCCGGTGTCGCCGCACTGGAAGCGGCGCAGGAGGAGGCTCCCGATCTCATCCTGCTGGACATCTCGATGCCGGACATCGACGGCTTTGAGTTCTGCAGTCGCCTCAAGGAGGCGGACACCGGGAACGACACATCGGTCGTGTTCCTGACCGCCGCGTATCCCGACAAGGACCACGTCCTGCAGGGACTGGCGTTGGGCGCGGTTGACTACATCACGAAGCCCGTTGACCTTCAGATCGTCGCCGCGCGGGTGGCGTCACATCTTGAACTCCGCCTGGCGCACAAGCGAGTGAAGGCCGCCGAGGCGTTCCAGTCCACGCTCATTTCGATTCTGGGTCACGACCTGCGTAACCCGATCTCGGGAATCGTGGGACTGCTGTCGGTGGTGCAACAGCACCCGGACCGCTTCAGTGAACAGGACTACCGTGAGATGTACGGTGAGGTCCTGGAGGCCGGTACGCGGCTCCAGCGACTGGTCGACACCCTCCTGGACTGGGCGGAAGCGAGCCACGACCGCGTTGCGCTCACCTTTTCGGAGACCGATCTGCAGCAGCTGGTTGCAGCGGAGGTGCAACTCGTGGAGATTCATGCCCAGCGAAAGGGCGTGACGGTGGAAGCCACCGTCGATCCCGCCACCGTCGTTACGGACCACCGGCTGGTATCAACCGTTGCGCGCAATCTGTTGCAGAACGCGGTGAAGTTCACCCCGTCCGGGGGGACGGTTTCGATCAGCGTTCGGGAAAACCGCGGCGGGATCGATCTGGTTGTGACCGACACCGGCGTCGGAATGTCTCCGGAACGGGCGAAAACGCTGTTCTGTGACACTGTTTCCAGCCGGAACGGGACCGACGGAGAGAAGGGCAGCGGTCTCGGTCTCCAGATCACGCGGCAGTTCGTGCGGCTCCTCGATGGGACCGTTCAGGTGTCGAGCGAGGAGGGCGCGGGCAGCACCTTCACCGTGGCGATTCCGCCGCCGCGGATCGCAGAGGTCGCCGCCCGGCAGTAGACCGACACCTGCCCCCCCGCACCGGCGATCGGCGAGGGTGCCCACTCACCGCCGGTGAGGCGTTCAGCGAGTCCGGGAGTGTTCACCCCGTGAGGACGTGGGATTGGGTTCCCACACGCGTTGCGTCCCGAAGGTGCGCGGCGTCCTGTGCCGGAGGACGTCCGAAGAGCCGGCGATACTCGCGGTTGAACTGCGACGGGCTCTCGTAGCCAACATCGAGCGCGGCGGTGGTGGCATCCACCTGATCCACCACCATGAGCCGACGTGCCTCCTGCAGCTGCAGGTGCTTGCGGTATTGGAGGGGACTGAGCGAGGTCATCGACCGGAAATGGTGATAGAACGCGGACCGGCTCATGTTGGCGCGCTCGGCGAGTTCGTCGACCGACGTGGTCTGCCGAAAGTGGCGTTTGAGCCATTCGATCGCTCGGGCGATCTGGTGACCGTGGGTTCCTGAAATCACGATCTGACGCAGGCGGGGGCCCTGGGGACCCGTGAGGAGGTGGTACATGATCTCCTTGGTGATCAGGGGGGCCAGGATCGGGATGCTCTCCGGTGCATCCTGGAGCTCCACGAGTCGCGTCATCGCCTTCAGGAGAGAAATCGGGAGTCTGCTCACGCCGATCCCGCGATCGGTCCGTCGTGGAACCAGCGGAGGAAGATTGCTGTCAACCATCAACTGCGTAACCACCTGCTGGTCGACCTTCAGGATCGCCCCGAGATACGGTTGTTCGGCGGTTGCCTCCACGATCTGGGCGACGACGGGCAGATCCACGGACGTGACCAGAAAATGGTCGGCGTCGTAGACGTAGGTATCCTCTCCGACCATCACCCGTTTTGCGCCCTGGGCAATCAGGCAAACACTGGGGCCCAGCGTGTACCTGGTGGGATCGGTGGGGTGCTCCCATCGGCTGAAATGCAGACCGGGAATATCTGTATCGAACGAGGTGGCGCCGCGGGTCCATCGGTCAATTGACGCTGCGAGCGTCGCGCTCAGGCGCGGGTACTCGGCGTCCCGCTGTGGAATCGTGCCGTCTGCCGTCGGGTGGGTCATCAGATTACCTCCAGTCTCCTGGTCGGATCCTACCGGGTTTCGCCGTGTGTCGCCACCGTTGTTCGCGTTTGCTGGACGATAAGGCAAGAATGCGACAGGATTGGCCTACCGGGAGGGGCCGCGCTCTGTGTACATATAGGTACAGACAACGAATGCACACGCATATGGAGGTTGCATATGGAAATTACGAGAGTTGGATCGGTCCCCTCGGCGGTCGGTCCCGACGAATGGTTCAGCGGTTCGGTGCGAATCGATTTTCTCTTCCCGAATACAGACACGGCCCGCGCAGCCGGCGCTGCGGTGACGTTTGAACCCGCCGCGCGAATGGCATGGCATACCCATCCGCTTGGACAGGTTCTGATCGTGACCAGCGGCGTTGGCCGCGTTCAGCGTGAGGGCGGGCCGATCGAGGAGATCAGGCCGGGAGACGTGGTTCGATTCGCGCCGGGGGAAAAGCACTGGCACGGTGCGTCTCCGAAGGTTGCGATGACGCACATCGCGATCCAGGAGGCCCAGGATGGATCGTCCGTAACGTGGATGGAACACGTGACCGACGAACAGTACGGAGCCGACAATGAGTAATGCACTCGCCGAAAAGGTCGTCATCATCACCGGTGCCAGTAGCGGCATCGGTGAGGCCACCGCCCGGTTGCTGGCGAAGAAGGGCGCCCGGGTGGTACTGGGCGCTCGCCGGTGGCGGCTCTCAAGACCGCCGAGTGGAATCAGATGGTGGACGTGAACATCAAAGGCGTGCTCAACGGTGTCGCCGCCGTCATGCCGACGTTTCTCGAACAGAAGTCGGGGCACGTCCTGGCCGTCTCATCCGTGGCAGGCCGAAAGGCGTACCCCGGCGCGGCGGTCTACGGCGGAACCAAGTGGTTCGTCCGCAACTTCATGGAAGTGCTGCGCATGGAATCCGCCATGGCGGGCTCCAACATTCGCACCGCGACGATCTACCCGGCGGCGATCAACACCGAGCTTCTGGGAACGATCTCCGACGAAGGCGCGAAGCAGGGAATGACCCAGCTCTACGAGCAGCACGGGATATCCGCCGACCGCATCGCCAACGTCGTCGCGTTCGCCATGGAACAGCCGGAGGACACCAACGTGAACGAGTTCACCGTTGGTCCCACCTCTCAGCCCTGGTGACACGTGCCCGCACGGTCGCGGCGACCGTCGACAATAGCGCCGTTCGGAGTCTGATCGATCAACTTCCCCTTGAACTCTCGTTTGAAGACTTCGCCGGGGTTGAAAAGATCGCGTACCTCCCATCGCCGCTGGACACATCCGAGGTTCCGGCGGGGTACGACCCGTCTGTCGGCGATCTGACATTGTACGCACCGTGGGGAAACCTGGCGTTCTTTTATCGCGACCACGGGTACGCACGCGGCCTTGTGCCCCTCGGTACGATCGTGTCCGGCGGTGAACGTCTCGGCCAACTGGATTCGGCTGCGTCGGTGCGTCTCGAAATCGAGGAATGAACGGACGGAGCAACACTCATACGAAACAGGAGGATGACATGACGTACAGAACGATCGGGACGCGTGGACCCAGGGTATCGGCGATCGGCCTGGGGTGCATGCGCATGAGTTTCGGCGATCGGCCGATCGGCACCCGCGACGATATGATCGCTGTCATCCGGGCGGCGGTTGAACGCGGCGTGACGTTTTTCGACACCGCCGAAGTGTACGGCCCCTTCACCAATGAGGAGCTCGTGGGCGAGGCGCTGGAACCGTTCCGCGACGAGGTGGTGATCGCGACCAAGTTCGGGTTCCGGCACGAGTCGGGGGTGGGCCCGACACCCGCCGCGGGACTCGACAGCCGGCCCGAGCAAATCAGGCGCGTCGCCGAGGCGTCGCTCAAACGGCTCAGGGTCGACGCGATCGATCTCTTCTACCAGCACCGCGTTGACCCCGACGTGCCGATCGAGGACGTGGCGGGAACCGTCGGGGACCTCGTTGCGGAGGGAAAGGTGAAGCACTTCGGCCTGTCCGAAGCGTCTGCCGACACGATCCGGCGTGCTCATGCGGTACACCCGGTCACGGCCGTGCAGAGCGAATACTCGATGTGGTGGCGGTCGCCGGAGCAGGAGATCATTCCCACGCTGGAGGAGCTTGGTATCGGGTTCGTCCCCTTCAGTCCCCTGGGGAAGGGATTCCTCACCGGTACGATCGATGAGAACACCACCTTCGACAGCTCGGACATTCGCAGTCGGACGCCGCGATTCGCCCCGGAGATGCGGCGCGCAAACCTGGCCCTGGTGGACCGCATTCGGGAGATCGCCTCGGCCCGGGGAGCGACGCCGGCGCAGATCGCGCTGTCGTGGTTGTTGGCGCAGAAGCCGTGGATCGTGCCGATCCCTGGAACCCGCCGGCTGGAACGCCTTGACGAGAACAACGCTGCCGCGGACATCGAGCTTACCGACGGCGACCTCAGGATCATCGGCGCGGCGCTGGACGCGATTCCCATTGAAGGCGACCGCTATCCACCGGACATGAACCGAATGACCGACCGATAGACCGTCCCGCGGACGCGTACGGCATTCCCGGTCCGGGGTTCCTCCCCGGATCGGCCGATGCCGGGTACAATGCCTGGTAATGGGACGATTGAGACTGCCGGTATTCCGGTTCCAGACCAGGATGCTCATGACCTACGGGGCCCTGGTGCTGCTCCTTATCCTCGCGCTGGGAGTCGCGTTCTACCGGTACCATGCGCGGTTCCTGGAGCGCCGTGCCCGGGAAACCTACACGCTCATCGGCGACAGGATCGCGCGTCAGCTGGACGATGTCCTCAGTTCCATGGACTTCGTCCTCATCAATCTGATGTCGGATGCGGAGTTCAAGACCGCCCTGGTCACCCTCGACACCACGCCACGGGGCGATGCAGGTCCCTCCGTCACGATGGAAAGCGCAGCACAGACGATCGCCAGATCGCTCTCCATGCACTCGTTCTATCGCGAACAGCTTGAGGTCGTGGCAAACACGCGTGCGGGTGATCTTTTTTCGAGCGATTACCTCGCCCATCGCATGGTGCGGGGACACGGCGAATGGGGCGTGCTTCCGCCGTGGCACGAGACCGTTTTCGCCGCCGACGGTCCACCGGTAGTGGTGGGCCCGTTCATCGATCCATGGACGACCCTGGACGACGACCTCCAGTTCGGCGTTGCCCGGTCGATTCGGGGCGCGAACGGATCGCTCGCGATCCTCGGTGCGTACCAGTCGATGTCCTCGTTGGACGCGCTCCTGACCACATCGATCGAAGGTGTCAACAACCAGCTTGCAACCGTCATCGCAGTGAAACCATCCGGTGAGATCCTCCACGCGAGTCGGCCCCTCTCCGAGCGCGAACGGGAGGCGTACCTCGCGCAGGCGACGACCTCCGCGGGTTTTGTGTACCGGGAGGAAACGGGTCATCGCGAGTTTGTTGCGGTGGCGCCGATGGAGTCCGGGTGGGGCAGGGTCGTGATCGCTGTAAACAGTGACATTCTTGTCGATGCCCTCGGTGTGACGCAGGCGCTGATCGCCGCTCTCGGCGGCGTCATCTTTCTGGTGTCGGTGGCGTATACCTACTTTTCGTCACGGGCGCTGACCAGACCGCTGCGGGAGATTGAGGCCAACATCGAGGCGACGGACCTGCAGAACCTGGGCGTCGGTCCGCCGATCGAACACTACAACGACGAGCTGGTGGCGCTGGACCGGGCCGTGAACAGGATGAAGACGCGGCTGGATGTGGCCGTCGGCCGTGAGATCGCGGCGCATACCGCCGCGGTGCGGGCGCGCCTCGATTCGCTCCAGGCGCAGGTGAACCCGCACTTTCTGTACAACACGCTCACGGTGGTGGCCAATCGCGGACTCGAGCTGGGCGATACCGTTATCGGGGAAATGTGCGACGGTCTGGCCTCGATGCTCCGCTATTCCACCGCCACAACAACCCGGTTCGCCCGAATCCGTGATGAAGTGGATCACGTGCAGGCATACCTGTACCTCATGGAGAATCGCCTGGAATCGCGCCTGCGGGCGACCGTCGAGATCGACGAATCGATCATGGACGCGCAGATTCCCAAAATCGTCCTGCAGCAGCTTGCCGAAAACGCGATCGCACACGGCTATCGGGACAGTCCCGACCCGATCGAGATCGAGATCCGGGGTGCACGTGAGGGCGCCTTGTGGCGGATCTCCGTTGCCGACCGCGGCAAAGGGTTTTCGCCGCAGCGACTGGAGGAGCTCCAGGCGAGTCTTCGCGCGGTGGACAACGAAATATCCGAGGAGCGCGCCGGCCGGGGCCTGGAGATCGGTGGTCTGGGGATTCTCAACACCTACAGCCGAATGGCACTTTTTTTCGACGGACGGCTTGAGTGGACCATGGCGAATCGAACCGGCGGTGGTGCGATCGTGGAGATCGCGGCGCCCGTGGTGGTCGAGGAAACGGCCGATGTTTGACGTGCTGGTGGTGGAGGACGAACCGGCTGCGCGACGCTACGTCCGGGCCGTTGTCAACGAGCACTGCCCCGGGTTCCGGGTTGTGGCGGAGGCTGAACACGGCGAGCAGGCGCTTGAGTATCTGTCATCCAACCACCCGGACCTGGTGATTACCGACACCCGCATGCCGGTCCTCGATGGAATCGGACTGATCAACGCGCTCAGGGAGCGGGGAAACGCGGTCCCGGTGCTGGTTCTCAGCGGCCACGACGATTATGAGTACGTCCGCGGGGCCCTCACCGGTGGCGCGGTCGACTACGTTCTGAAACCGGCGGGCGCGGCGAGAATGCGATCGGTCCTGGACCGTCTGGTGGCACAAATCGAGCGTCGCCGTGCGCTCGGGATCGCACGAGAGGTCGCACGAGCCGTCGGAACGGAGGGCGACGCGGTCGTTCCAACGCCGCCCTTCCCGGAGAAGGCGTACCTTGCGGCGGTTCGTTTCGGTGGTCTGATCCCGCGTATGGCAGGACCGGTGACGCTTCAGGAGGACCGATTCCGGTCATCGGCCGGCGTGGTTATCCTCCCCGGGCGCGATCAGCGGGAGGTCGTTGTGGTCGGTGATGCCGGCCCCGCGTCCGATCTGGACACGAGACGGTTTCGCGAGGCGGTCGCCGGCGTTCGCAGCGCGCCCGAGGTGTCGGGCGGCGAGGGCATCGGCACCGGTGTCACGTGGGTGATCTGGCCGCGCCCGGTGGAACGGCGCGAGGCGGGCGCCGCGATACGGGAAATGGTACGCGTCATGGACGCTTCAGTCAGGCCGGCATCACACGGTGAGGTGGATCCCTCGGTGCAGGAGTCCTCGTGTCGGGTCGTCGACGCATCGCTGCGACGGCAGCTTGCCTACGCGGCGGAATCGCACAGTCGCCGGCTGCTGGCGGCACTGATTCCGGATCTGGCCGCACGCTGGGAACGTCAGGATACGCCCCTCGCCGGTGTCCGCGCCGACCTGGACGAATGCTCACGTACCGTGCTCGGCGAAGTCAGGGTCGCGGCCATCGACGAGCTTCTGGTGGCGCCGCGGGACTATCGGGCGATCGCCGAGGGACTGGACACTATCCTCCAGATCGACGCGTCGGAGGCGGATCTTCCGGAGTCGTTCCGGGAAATTCGTGCATGGGTGAACGACCATATTGGAGACGAACTGTCCGTCGCGATTGTGGCCGAACGCTTCCGCCTCTCCCCGGACTACGTCGGAAAACTGTTCCGGCGGCACCAGGGTGAACCACTCGGCGAGTATGTTACACGGTTGCGGATCGACCTGGCTCAGGATCTCCTGCGAAGCGATCCATCCCTCTCAATCAAGGAGGTCGCCGCGGCGTCCGGATTCCGGGACCAGTTCTACTTCAGTCGGGTGTTCAAGGCCCAGATTGGGGTATCGCCGTCGGAATTCCGCGACGACGCGGGAGATACCTCCTGAGTGCATAGCGTGGACCGGATCTGTCCATATCTCGCGTTCCGAATCCAGGTATACCGTAGCCGTACTACCCAATAAGGAGGTGTGTCCGTATGAAAACACGGATCATCATGGTAACCGTGATTGCGATTGTGGCGCTGACACTGCCGGTTTTTGCCGGAGGTCAGGGCGAGACCGGATCCGAAGCGACTGGCGACGGGCAGGAGATCACCGAGCTGACACTGCTGGTGGACAACCAGTCCCCGATCGAGGGAATCGAGGCTGTCGCGGCCCGCGCCGAAGAAGAACTCGGCATCCGCGTGGAGATCGAGCTGCGCCCTGGCGGTACTGAAGGCGACAACGTTGTCAAGACGCGCCTCGCCACCGGTGAGATGGCCGACCTCATGTACTACAACTCCGGTTCGCTGTTCAAAGCACTGAGTCCGGAGCGCCACTTCGTGGATCTGAGCGACATGTCCTTCATGGATCGTATTCTCGATTCCTTCAAGGAAACGGTCAGTGTCGGTGATGGCGTGTACGGTATCCCCGCCGACAGTGCCTTCGGCGGTGGCTGGTACTACAACCGTCGCGTCTACGAGGAACTCGGCCTCGAGGTGCCCCATACCTGGGATCAGCTGATGGAGAATCTTGCGGCGGTTGAGGCTGCCGGTATCGAGCCGGTGGCTGCGTCCTTCGCGGACACGTGGACCGCACAGATCATCGTCCTCGGCGACTTTTACAACGTCTACAGCGAGTATCCCGATTTCGCCGCGGACTATACCGCCAACGAAGCGCATTTCGCGGACACGCCGATCGCCCTGCGCGGCTTCCAGAAGATGCAGGAAGTGCACGATGCGGGATATTTCAGCGCCAACCCGGTTGCGACGACCTTTGACGAAGCTCTGGCGATGGTGGCGACGGGTGAAGCGGCCCACTATCCGATGCTGACGGTCGTTCTCCCGAACATCGAAGCCGCCCACGGCGACCTGATCAACGACATCGGGTTCTTTGGACAGCCCGGCTCCGATCCCGACGACCACGGTGTGACGTTGTGGATGCCGGCGACGCTGGCGGTGTACGCGGACGGTGAAAACGTCGACGCCGCCACCCGCTTTGTTGAGTACTTCGTGTCCGACGCCGGCGTGGAGGCGTTCCTGAGCGCCCGAACCGTCACCGGCCCGATGGTGATCGAAGGTGTTGAGCTCGACGACGCCTATCCGGCGGTTCAAGAGATGCTGACCTACGTGAACAACGGTCTTACCGCCCCCGCTCTCGAGTTCCTTTCCCCGATCAAGGGGCCCAACCTTGAGCAGATTCTGGTGCAGGTTGGTCTCGGCCTCGTATCGGCTGAAGAGGGCGCCGCAGAGTACGACCGCGACGTTGTGCGTCAGGCACGCCAGCTCGGTCTTGAGGGCTGGTAAACCTTCCCCGACGTGAAGGTCATTCCAGATCGGTACCCGGGACAGTGTCCCGGGTGCCGTGTTTTTGGAGACGCACTATGAAGAAGCTGCTCAACAACACGTACAGCTATTGGTTCCTCGTTCCCGCGGGTCTGATCTACGTGACCTTTTTTATCGCGCCCACGTTCATGTCGTTCTTTTTCAGTCTCACGCGATGGACGCTCTTCGACTGGGAGTTTATCGGGCTCGAGAACTTCATCATGTTTTTCCAGGAGTCCTCACTCAAGGTTGGATTCCGGAACACGCTGTTTTTCGCGACCGTAACCGCCCTGTCGAAGGTCGTCCTTGGCTTCGCGCTGGGACTTGTCCTGACGATGGGGGTCCGATTCACGGGGTTTCTGCGCTCGATCGTGTTCTTTCCGACGATCCTCAGTATCGTCGCCGTCGGTATCACCTTTCGGCGCCTCATGCATCCCGCGCACGGTGCGATCAACCGCACCCTGGCTCTGTTCGGGATCAGTGGTCCCAACTGGCTCGGGAACGTGGACATCGCGATGCTCTCGGTGTCTCTCGTGGACGTGTGGCGCGGCGTCGGCATCGCCACGGTGATTTTCATCGCCGGAATGCAGGCGATCCCGCGCGACTACTACGAGGCGGTGTCCATCGACGGTGGGGGCTTCTGGCGCCAGGTGTGGCACGTGACCGTGCCGCTCTCGCGACCGGCGACCAACTCCGTCCTTCTGCTGGCGATGATCGGCGGGCTTCGCACCTTCGACCTCGTCTGGACGATGACCGGCGGGGGGCCCGGGTTCTCCACCGACCTGATCGCGTCAATCATCTACAAACAGTACCAGGCCGGTTTCTACGGACTCGCGACGGCCGGAAACGTCATTCTTTTCTTCGTGGTTGCGGCGATCGCCGTACCGCTGTTCTGGTTTCTTAATCGGAAGGAGGTGACGCTGTGATGACGTTGACCGGACTTCCCCGGCGGGTGATTCGGGAGATCGTGCAACTGGTGTTTGCCGTGCTCATTACCGTCCTGTTCGGTGCACCGCTCGTCTTTGTGGCGCTGAACGCCGGAATGGACGTGCCGCAGGCGGCGGAAATGCGCATGGCGCTCCCCGAGTCGCCGCAGTACCTGGCAAACCTCGGGGAGGTGATTGCAGCGCGGGACGGCGCGGTCCTGCGGGCGTTCTGGAACAGTTCGGTGATCACCGTGTCATCGATCGTGATCCTGATCGTCGTCGGAGCGATGTCGGGTATGGTGCTCCAGCGGCGCCGCGGCAAGGCGGTGACGCCGATCATGTTTCTCGTGCTCGCCGGACTCATGGTGCCACCGGCGGTGGTGCCCACGATCAAGCTTTTGCAGACGCTGGGAATCTTCAAGACACTCTACAGCATGGTCCTCATCGAGGTCGCCATTAACCTGCCGGTGACGATCGTCCTGTACCGTGCCTACATGGTGTCGATCCCGCAGGAGATGGACGAGTCGGCTCTGATCGAAGGGGCCTCACCGTGGCAGCTGTACTGGCGGATTATCCTGCCGTTGGTGAAGCCGGTGACGGCGACGGTGATCGTGCTCTCCGCGGTCTTCATCTTTAACGACTTCGTGCATCCGCTGTATTTTCTTCCCGGGGCGGAAAACGTTACCGTCCAGCTTACGCTTTACAACTTCATGAGTCGGTACGCGACGCAGTGGAATCTGCTCTTTTCGAACGTGCTCCTGATTTCCCTGCCGCCGCTCGTGGCGTTTATCGTCTTCAACAAACGGATCGTGGCGGGAGTCGTCGCCGGCGCGGTCAAAGGATAACACAGTGCTTTCTCCAACCGACATCAAACTCGATTACCTCAACCTGCCGGCGGTCCTGTCGACCGTGACACCCGCCATCAGCTGGCGCCTGGACGCTTCCGGCAGACCTGTGGCGTTACCCGGGACCGCAGACGACGACGGCGCGGTTCAACAGCAGGCGTACCGGATCCAGGTCGCGCGGGAACCGGGGTTCCACACGCTCGTACGCGACTCCGGATGGGTCGAGTCGGCCCGCACACTTGGGATCCCATGGGACGGCCCGGCGCTGGAGCCGCTTTCGGCCTACCTCGTCCGGGTGTCGGTTCGCGATCGCGCTGGCGGGGAGAGCGAGTGGAGTACGGCGGAGGCGTTCGAGACCGCCGCCGTCGGTGTGGGGTGGGACGTTCCGTTTCTCGCCGCACCGGTTGCCCTCGCTCCGCCGGACGCATCACGCCCCGTGTACCTGCGCCGCCGGTTTTCGCTGGATCGCGTGCCTGAGCGGCCCCGACTGCTCGCGACCGCCCTGGGCCTCTACGAGGTCTGGATCAACGGCGTTCGCATCGGTGAGGATCTGCTGACGCCGGGATGGACCGCCTACGATCAGCGCCTGACACATCAGACGTACGATGTCTCCGATCTCCTGAGGGAAGGCGAGAACGTGGTCGGTGTCGTCCTCGGCTACGGTTGGTACGCCGGCGATCTCACGTGGCTGGACGCCCGCAACCTCTACGGTGACCGCCCGGCGGTTTCGCTTGCGCTTCTGGATACCGACGAGGCGAACCGACGGTCTCTCGTGGACTCCGCGATCGTTGCCACCGATACGCCCGAATACTGGGAGGCGGCCCACGGTCCGCTGGTCTACGCGGAGCTTTACCACGGCGAGGAGTACGACGGTGGACAGGACCTCCCGGGCTGGTGTGAGCCCGGTGCCGAAGCCGACACGGAAACCGCCGCTGCTGCGTGGCATCCCTGCGAGGTGCTTCCGGGCAGTGAGTCGTTCGGCAGCCGCGTGGAGCCGGAAGACGGCCCGCCCGTGCGCCGCCAGGATACACTCTCCCCGCAGCGAGTGTTCACCACGCCCGCCGGCGAAACGGTCATCGATTTCGGACAGAACCTCACCGGATGGGTTCGGATCGCGGCTGTCGGTCACCCGGGCGAGCGGATCGTCCTTTCCCACGCCGAAGTCCTCGACGCCGACGGAAACTTCTACACCGAGAACCTGCGGAGCGCCCGCAACAGGATAGTGTACACCATTGGTGCCGAACAGGACGGCGCGTCCGGTGCGCGGTCCTGGGAGCCGCGTTTCAGCTTTCAGGGGTTCCGCTACGTCCGAATCGACGAGCTTCCGGAGACCATGGCCGCCGATCTGGACGACCACGCCGATCGTTATTTCACGGCGGTGGCGATCCACTCGGACATGGAACCCACGCTGCGCTTCTCGTGCTCCGACGACCGAATCAACCAGCTTCATCGCAACATTCTGTGGGGCTGGAAAGGCAACACGGTGCACGTGCCCACCGACTGTCCGCAGCGCGACGAACGCCTCGGATGGACCGGCGACGCCCAGGTGTTTGTGGGGACCGCGGCGTACCTCACCGACGTTCGAGGCTTTTTTCGTCGCTGGCTCCGGGACCTCGCACTGGAACAGCACGAAGATGGTGGCGTTCCGTTCGTCATTCCCGACGTGCTTTCGGCGGTCATGCACCGGGATCCGAACATCCAGGATACACATTCGTCGACCGGGTGGGGCGACGCGGCGGTGGTGTGTCCGACAACGCTCCTTGATCGCTACGACGACCGTGAGACGCTGGAACGGCAGTATCCATCCATGCGCAAGTGGATCGATTTCATCCGTCAGCGCGCCGAGAACGAGGTGCTGTGGAACAGCGGTTTCCACTTCGGCGACTGGGTTGCCCTGGACGCCAAAGAAGGCAGCTTCTTTGGCGCCACGCCGAACGACCTGACCGCGACGGCGTACTACGCGTATTCCACGCTCCTCACGGCGCGTGCCGCAAAGACCCTTGGGCGTACGCAGGAAGCCGCCGAACTGCAGGATCTGCACGGACGCATCGTCGAGGCATTCCGTCGGGAATACTACACCGCCGCCGGGCGGCTGGCGGCGAGGACGCAGACCGCGCATCTGCTGGCGCTGGCGTTCGATCTGGCGCCACCGGAGCACCGTGCGCGCACGGTTCGGGACCTGATTGCCCTGATTCGCGAGAACGACGACCACCTCGTGACCGGATTCCTCGGCACGCCGCTTCTGCTGCCGGTGCTCGCTGAGAACGGACATCTCGAGGAGGCCTATGCGCTTCTTACCCGGGAGGAGTACCCCTCGTGGCTCTACCAGGTGTCTCAGGGGGCAACGACGATCTGGGAGCACTGGGACGGCCTGAAGCCGGACGGTACGATGTGGAGTGCCGAGATGAACTCGTTTAACCACTACGCCTACGGCGCCGTGGGGGAGTGGATGTACCGCACGATCGGTGGAATCGACCTTAGCCGGTCGCGCATCGGCGAAAGGAGTTTTGTGATCGCCCCGCGACCTGGCGGGGGAATCACGTCGGCCGACATCCGGTATGCGTCACCCCTGGGAGATGTCGCCGTCTCCTGGGCGATCAGGGATGGTGAGATGTCGGTTACCGTGGAGCTGCCGCCCAACACGAGTGGTACGCTCGAGCTTCCTTCCGACGGCGCCTCCGGCGACACCAGCCGTGGTGAGCCGATCGGCCCGGGGATGACAGTGCGATCGGTGCCGGTTTCTCGGTAGCGGTAAACTCCGAATACCGCGGGGCTCTGGCCGTGCGAAACAGTACCCCCGGGACGACCGCACAACTGGTCGACAAACGCCCACCGCGATTCGACCTGTGACTGCGGTCACCGGTGTCGAGGCCGGGTAGTCGCCGGTGGCCGCGCCGGCGGCCACGGCGAGCTGATCCTCCTGGCGATCGGACCCGTTCCATGCGGTCCTTCGGTTGTACCCGGGGAAACGACCACTACACTCGCTGCGCGTTACAGTTCTGGACCACCCTTAGGGATTGAAGGAAATCACCAACCCATTGGCCCCTGATGCACTCGCCCCGGCAAACGTGGTTCCGCCGATTGTGACGGGGACATCATCGGTAACGGCGCCGGCCGCGTAGAGTTGTCCGTCTGACCCGATCGCAATGCCTTCAGCATAAGAATAGGCGTCGGAGGACTCGCCGCTCGCACCCTGTGCGGCGACAGCTGTACCATCAAGGTCGTACTTCACCACGAGGGCCATCTCGCTCTCGAAGCTACTTTCCACGCCCACACCCGTCCCGAACGTCGCCGTGGCGGTGGATGTGCTGTTCCCGAGGAAATACCCGCCGACATACACGCCGCCGGAGTCGGTCGCCGCATCGATGTAGTAAATCTCCGGGTCGTTCGCGGCGGAAATCAACCCACTGACCCACTGAGTTGTGCCGTTGTGGTCGTAGGCGACGACGATCCCTTCGTCGTTGTCGCTCTGGCTGGCATAACTCACACCGTTGCCAAATCCGTTGGCAGTCCCTTGGAAACTGCCGACCGCGTAGACCGCGTTCGAACCTACGGCGAGTCCGAAGAACTCCGCGCTTCCGCCGGCGCCGAGGTTGTCGACACTTTTTGCCCAGCGCGCGTCGAGGTTGGAATCAAAACTCACAATGAGTGTGTTAAAATTGGTCGAGGTTGAGCCAGATACGTCGATATCGCTCGGATTACCGGCGAAGGAGTAGGTGCCGGTCCCGGTCATGTTGCCGGCGGCGTACACGTTCCCGTCGGCATCGACGCCTATTCCTTCGAATACGGAATCCCACAGCGACGCGGTGGTCGTGGCCGCGTCCTGGGCCGTTCCGTTGGTTGCGTCCAGTGTCAATACGAGAGCGTGATTGCGGCCATCAACGGTCGCCTGTGCCGTCACGCCGCTCCCGTAGGTAAACTCACCATTCCCGCGCTGGATGCCGGCGATGTAGATGGTGCCGTCGGCTACGGCGATATCGTAGAATTCGTAGCGATCCGGGGCAGTGGTCGGAACATAGGACCACTGCGCGGTACCGCTTGCGTTGAACTTGACTACGGCACCGTGATTACCGGACACAAGGCCGGACACCGTGATTCCGTTCCCGAAGTTCCACGTCGACGTTGTCTTGATTCGCACAAGCGCATAAATGTTCCCGCTCGAGTCGGTCGCCACCGCCGCGAAGTTGCTGTAATCGGCACTGCCGGATTCCTGAAACGCCCAGTTCGCGTCTCCGTCGGAATCGTAGGAGACAAGTAGCGCTGCCGTCGCCGAACTTCCCGCTGTAGTATTGATCGCGTTACCAAAATCGATTGTGCCTTTCGCGGAGCCGCCGATGACGAGGCCCTCCCCCGAAGCCGCTGCGACGGCGGCGAAATAGCTTCCGGCGGAACCCGAGCGGGGCGTCTCTCCCCAGTTGAGCTCCAGACTCTCGCCTGCGTCGGGATCGTCTGGCGGACTATTCACGGGATCGTCCGGATCACTATCCACGGAAGTGTTGTCCGGATCGCCGAACCAGACACAACCGGTGGGAAGTAACGAGAAAGCGACGATGACCAAAATCGCTCGGCTGATCGCGCGCCGTCTGACTGCCCTCCGCCACGGGAGATCGATCGGTGTTCGTTGTGATAACGCCATACCCACACCCCTTTCATCACGAGGTTAGTACTGCGTAATCGCATCTGTATTGGATTATTCGGACATCAGAGGGCGTTCGTATTGGATGTCAACGACCATCGTCAAAAAACCGGAGGGACAAATTGTAGTGTACCCTTCGCTGTTTCTCGTCCTCCATATCTCTCAGGAACTGTCGCGGCCGGACACCGGTGAAACGTCTGAATTCGCGAATGAAGTGTGGTTGATCGTAGAAATCATAGATCCTCGTCAGGTAGTCGATATCCGGATCGCGGTGGAAGTCGGAAAGAATCTGCTCCATTCTTCGTATCCTCAGGTAGAGGGACGGAGACATACCAGTGATCCCGGCGAACAATCGTCGTACGTGGCGGATGCTGAGCGGTAGTGCATCCAATCCCTGTTCCAGCTTCCGGAAATCGTATGTCGTGTCCAGCAGATCAAGAACCCGCCGTTTGTTGCCCAACAATCCCACATCGGTGGTGCGAAAATGGTGTTCGAAGTAGCTGTCCAGAATCGCACATGCCTCCTCTTCGCTGTCGCTGGCCGCGCAACTCGTCTTGAGTTCAGATATCGTCGGAAAAACATCTTTCGCATCGGCTATGCGATTCGTAAGAAGACGGGGGTTCCCGCCGGCAGATCGTAACGCCGCTCCCGGCGAAAGCTCCACAACGATAGAGCGATTGTGGCAGGGGGACGGCTCAAGGCGAGATGGATAGGAACGGGGCCCGACGACCATCTCTGGGTAACCGGGATGCCGGTCACCATTTGACATGACCGCACAATACACATCGCCCAGAAGAAGAAACAGAAAATTCTGCGTCCACGCCGGAAAATACCGATCGTAGATCGTCGTGACCGAAAACAGATAACCTCTGACGTACTCCTTGACCGAGGATGCCGGCTCGTGGAGTTTTGTGTAACTCATCACTTGTCCGTACCCGCAATTCTATCATCTCAAGCGTTGACGCGTCCCTGGAGGCCCCAGGCAGAATATGCGTTTCTTCGGTGCGGTCAGGGGCCGCGCGACGAGGTCCACCTGCTCCCGCGGTTCTCCGACAGACTTGGACGATCGGGCAAGAACGCCGCAGGATCCGGCTACCACCGACCGCTTCCGGTTGGGTATCTGTAGTGGAGAGACGATCGGGTACGCGTCTCACTACATTGGAACCCTGAACCTGGAAGGAGGAACACCACTATGAGTACACCACAGAGCGCCCCGTGGTCGCCGGATGAGCTTCGGGCGATCGCGACCGCCGACGATCTGCACATTTCGCCGTTCCGTGAGGACGGCACAACCTACGGCACTCCCACGTGGATCTGGTCCGTCGCTGTGGACGAGGCCCTGTACGTTCGGGCGTACAACGGGACGAGCTCGCGATGGTACCAGGCGGCGGTTCGGGAGCGTGCCGGCCGCATCATTGCGGCGGGGATGACAAAGGATGTGACGTTCGAGCCGGTGGACGGCGAGATTCACGATCGAATCGACGCTGCATACCGGCAAAAATACCCCGACAGTCCGTTTCTTGCCCCGATGATCGCGGAGGGGCCCCGTGCGGCAACCGTGCGGGTCATGCCGCGGGCGGAGTAATACTCCGTCTGTACGCCAATGGCAAACGCCACGGCACCAACCGCACCCCGACACCAGTCAAAGCAAGGAGAATACTGCAATGATATTGAACGAGACATACACCCTGACCAATGGAGTCGAGATCCCGAAGCTCGGTCTTGGCACGTGGTTTATCAGCGACGACGATGCCGTCCAGGCCGTGGTCGACGCCACGAAGCTCGGCTATCGCCACATCGATACCGCCCAGGCGTATCAGAACGAGCGTGGTGTCGGTGAGGGAATCAAAAAGAGCGGCGTGGCCCGCAAAGACCTGTTCGTGACCACAAAGCTCGCCGCCGAGGTGAAGGACTACGAGGAGGCGGTCGCCTCGATAGACGGATCACTGAAACGCATGGGGCTCGAGTACATCGACCTGATGATCATACACAGTCCACAGCCGTGGGCGGAGTTCAACGGGAGCGATCGGCACGAGCAGGGCAACCGGGAGGCGTGGCGCGCCCTCGAGGACGCCTACAAGGCGGGCAAACTGCGCGCCATCGGGGTGTCGAACTTCGAGCCGTCGGACGTCGAAAACATCGTCTCGGACTGCACGGTGAAGCCGATGGTGAACCAGATTCTGGTCCACGTGACCAACACGCCGTCGTCGATCATCGACTACTGCCGGAAAAACGACATCGTGGTCGAAGGGTACTCCCCGGTTGGTCACGGCGAGCTGCTCAAGAATGAAAAGCTTGCCACGATGGCGAAGAAGTACGGCGTCTCGATCCCGCAGCTGGGAATCCGCTACGACCTGCAGCTGGGACTCGTTGTGCTGCCCAAGACGGCAAATCCGGATCACATGAAGAGCAACGCCGACGTTGACTTCGAGATCTCCGACGCGGACATGGAACAGCTGAAGAACATGAAACGCATCGAGGACTACGGCGATGCGAGCATGTTTCCGGTATACCAGAAGGACTGGCGCTGACCGCCGGCACCACCCCGAATCCGGCGGCGGAGTGACCCGCCGCCGGAACCCGCCCTGCAATCATCCGCCCTGCAATCATCCGCCCGCCATCGCTTCCCGCACCGCGATCACGTCTTCCACACTCCCCTTGCCATTCCTGCAGCCGCAGCGTATATTCCCTTCCGATAGTTAACTTGTTAATAGTTAACATGGTAAACCAAATATGCAGCCCGACAGAGAATCGCCCGACAGAGAATCCATAGTTCGCGAACTTATTCGCGTCATGCGCCGTATCACGCGGCTACTCAAAAAGCGCACGTTCAACTCGCTCACCAAGGAGATCCGGCCGAGTTCAGTGTTCGTCATGACCCAGCTGTTTCGCTCGGCCGACGAAGGTGTTCCCGCACTCCGGGTGTCGGAGATCGCCTCCGCCATGGGAATATCGGTCCCTGGAGCTACGCGCATCGTCACCGGACTGGAAGAGGATGGGTATGTGCGCCGGGAAATGGATCCGGACGACAGGCGCGCGGTACTCGTCTCGCTGACCGACGCGGGACGGGAGGCGCTTGCGCCGGCGCGGCGCGAACTTGAAAGCCGATTCCACGGGCTGATCGAACACCTGGGAGACGAGCGCAGCGCGCGGCTCGTTTCGCTCCTTCAGGAGGTGGAGGACTATCTTGCAGACTAATACTCGCCCCACGGGAGGGGGTCGCATCGCCATGCTGGTCGTGACGGTGCTGGTGATCGCGGTCGGCCCCGTTGCGACGGTGGCGGCGGAAGACCTCACGGTGGACGAGGCCGTGTCGCGGGCGCTGTCCGGCGATCCCCGCATTCAGAGCGCGCTGCTCGAGGCGGCGGCGGCGCGTTCCTCGGTGGAAGAAGCCCAATGGAGCCGGCTTCCCTCGCTGTCCGTGTCAGCCGGCTACACCCGCCTGAGTCACGTATCCTCCTCGATCTCGTTCGGGTCGGCGGAGGTCAGCCTCGACTCTCAGGACAACGCGTACTCGCTGCAGGCCAACCTCCAGTACCCGGTGTTTGCCGGGTACCGGCTTCGGGAATCGATCACCCTGGCCGAACTCGCCGCACAAGGAAAGGCGATCGGTGTCGACGCGACGCGCAGTGCCGTGGCGTTCGAAACGGAGCGGGCGTACTGGGAAGCGTTGCGGGCGGAGAACATCGTTGCCATGATGCGGGAAAACCTGTCGCTCACCGAGCGGAATCGCGACGTCACGCGCAGGAAACTGGAGCAGGGGACCGTACTCAACGCGGATCTCCTGGAAGCAGAGATGCGGTGCGACCAGGCCGAGATGGACCTGCAGGACGCGATCATGCGTCGCGACCGGGCGATGCTCATGCTGCGGTCGCTGGTAGACCCCGAGGGTTCGCAGGATCTCTCACTGGTCTCGGAGCCCGGTTCCGATGTCACGATCGACGGGAGCGAGCAGGATCTGGTCAAAGACGCCCTTGAGGCGCGTCCGGAACTCCTGGCGGCGACGCTGGCGGTCGACGTTGCCGACGCGAATGTGGGACAGGCGCGGTCGGCGCTGTACCCGACGGTGTCGGTGACCGGCAACTACACATACGCAAACCCCAACTCGCGCGTGGCGTTCCAGAGCGACCCGGCGTTTACGGGTACCTGGATGCTGGGCGCGCAGATCTCCTACGACCTCGGAGGACTTCCCGCACACCGGTCGGCGATCGATACGCGGGAGGCCGAGGTTCGTATGCGCACGGCTGACGCGGACCGCACCGAGCGCGTCGTGACGCAGGACGTCCGCACGTGCCTCCTGGTCTACAATCGGACCCGCGCGGACCTGGATCTGGTCTCCGGAATGGTCGATCAGGCCAGGGAACACGAACGGGTGGTGGCGCAGCAGGTGCGGCTGGGTGCCGCCTCGGACGTCGATCAGCTCACCGCGTCGGTGGATCGCCTCAGGAGCGAGTACGCCGTGGTGAACAAGGCGATCGACCTGCAGATCGCGGCGGCGGACCTTCGGCGCGCGGCGGCGATCCAGCGGTACGAGTAGACCGGAGGCGACGCATGGGAACGATTTTTCGGATGCTCGGTCCGTTTCGCGTACCGGTCGTCGCGACGGTGATCGCCGTGTTCGGGCAGGCGATGGGCAACCTGTACCTCCCGACGCTCATGTCCGACATCGTCAACAACGGCATCACCAACAGCGACGTCAACTACATCATCGCCACGGGGCTCAAGATGCTGCTTGTGGCTGCCGGCGGTTCCGCGTGCGCAGTGGTGGCCAGCTACCTTTCCTCGCACGTGGCGATCGGCGTCAGCGAGCGTCTTCGGAGCCGGATTTTTACAACGGTGTCGCGCTTCTCACTGAACGAGTTCGACCGCTTCAGCACGCCATCGCTGGTGACGCGAAGCACCAACGACGTGACCCAGATTCAGAACGTACTGATCATGATCGGCCGCATGATGATCGCCGCACCGATCACGGCCGTTGGCGGGATGATCCTCGCGCTTCAGAAGGACCGGGGCCTGGCATGGATCATCGTCGTGGCGATTCCCGTGCTCGGCCTTTTCATCGGCTTCGTAGCCGCGAAGGGTTTTCCGCTGTTTCAGGCGATTCAGAAGAAAATCGACCGCATCAACCACATCGTGCGCGAGAATCTCACCGGAATGCGCGTCATTCGTGCGTTCAACAAGGGCGATTTCGAAACCCGTCGATTCCAGGAGGCGAACGAGGATCTCATGCAGACCTCGGTGACCGTGAATCGCATTTTCGCCACACTCTTCCCATTCATGATGCTCATCATGAACCTCACGATGGTTGCCGTGCTGTGGTTCGGCAGCCACCGGATCGACCGGGGACTTTCAAACATCGGTGACATGATCGCGTTTCTGCAGTACGGCATGATGATCCTGTCGTCGTTTCTCATGGCTTCGATCATGTTCGTGATGCTCCCAAGGGCGCAGGCGTCGGCGACGCGCATCAACGAGGTCCTGGCGGTGGTCCCGGAACTGGACGATCCGGAGGTGCCACGGCAGCCCGACCCCGCCTCCCGCGGGTACGTGGAGTTTCGCAACGTGACGTTCTCATACCACGGCGCGGAAGAGCCGGCGATCAGCAACATATCCTTTACCGCGGGACCCGGTGAGGTCACCGCCGTGATCGGCAGTACGGGGGCGGGGAAGTCGACGCTGATCTCGCTCATTCCGCGGTTCTACGATGTGGACTCCGGCCAGATTCTGGTCGACGGCGTTGACGTCCGCGAGCTCACCCAGCAGGACCTTCGCGCGAGGATCGGTCTGGTCCCGCAGCGGGCGGTGCTGTTCACCGGAACCGTGGCTGAAAACATCCGCTACGGTATGAACGACGCCGACGATGAGACGGTCGCGGCGGCGGCACGGACCGCGCAGGCGGCGGAGTTTATCGCCGAGATGGAGCAGGGCTTCGACTCGCCGATCTCCCAGGGCGGCACCAACGTCTCCGGTGGCCAGAAGCAGCGTCTGGCGATTGCCCGGGCCCTGGTACGCCGGCCCGAAATCTACCTCTTCGACGACAGCTTTTCCGCGCTGGACTTTCGCACCGACGCGATGCTCCGCGCGGCCCTGCGACGGGAGACGCAGAATGCCACGGTGATCATTGTCGGGCAGCGCGTCGCGTCGATCATGGACGCCGACCGGATCATCGTTCTCGACGAGGGGGCGGTTGTCGGTATGGGGACCCACAGAGAGCTCTACGAGGATTGCCCCGTCTATCGGGAGATCGTGGAGTCGCAGCTCTCGGACGAGGAGATCGCATGAGCGACCGTCCACGGGGACCGCGCGGTCCAATGGGTCGCGGCGCCGGCCCCGCCGAGAAACCGAAGAACATGGGGCAGGCGTTGCGGCGCCTGGTGCGCTACTTCGGTGCCCGCCGGAAACACCTCGTCGTCGTGTTCGCGCTTTCGATCCTTAGCACCGCCTTCGGGATCATCGGGCCCAAGCTTCAGGGAAAGGTGACCACCAGGCTGTTCGAAGGCTTCATCGGGAAGTACGTCGCGGCGTTTAGCGGAAAACCACTCCCGGCGATCGACTTCGTCTTCATCGAGCGGCTGCTGGCGCTGATCGTCGGTCTCTACCTGGTGAGTTCACTGCTGCGCTACCTGCAGCAGCTGATCATGTCCGACGTGGCGCAGAAGGTCGTCTACGACATGCGTGAGGAGGTTCACAACAAGATTCACAGCCTTCCACTGCAGTATTTCGACAGCCGGAGTCACGGCGAGGTCATGAGCCGCGTGACCAACGACATCGACACGATCGCGAACACGTTGCAGCAGAGTGTCACGCAGTTCATCACCGCCTTCGCAACCATCCTGGGGATCGTGGTGATGATGCTCACGATCAGCCCGCTGTTGACGCTGGTGAGCCTCCTCACGCTGCCCACGGCGATGCTCGCCACCGTACGCATCACCAAGATCTCGCAGCGGCACTTCGCGGCGCAGCAGAAAGAGCTGGGCGAACTGAATGGGCACGTCGAGGAGATGTACAGCGGGTTCACGATCGTCAAGGCGTTCGGCCGGGAAGCGGACGCCGTCGAGCGCCACGGCGCAATCAACGACCGGCTCGGAGAGGCCGGGTGGCGCGCGCAGTTCATATCCGGGATCGTCATGCCGATCATGACGTTCATCAACAACGTGGGCTACGTAGCCATTTGCGTTGTCGGCGGCGTCCTGACCGCCCGGAACGTGATCGAAATCGGCGACATTCAGGCGTTTATTCAGTATTCGCGGCGCTTCACCATGCCGATCGCGCAGCTCTCCAACATTGCCAACGTCCTGCAGTCGACGCTCGCGTCGGCGGAGCGGGTATTCGAGATCCTGGACGAGGAGGACATGGTGGAGGACCGCCCCGACGCCCGCGACGCCTTCGTGCCCCGCGGTGACGTGGCGTTCCACGACCTGAAGTTCGGATACACCGACGATCACCTCCTGATGGACGGCGTGTCCCTGGAGGTGGCGGCGGGAGAGACGGTGGCGATCGTGGGCCCCACCGGTGCGGGCAAAACCACCCTGGTAAACCTGCTCATGCGGTTCTACGAAATCAAGGGCGGGGCGATCACGATCGACGGCGTGGACCTCCGCGACCTCAGGCGATCGTCACTGCGAAATATCTTCGGGATGGTGCTGCAGGACACGTGGCTCTTCGGTGGAACGATTCGCGAGAACATCGCCTACGGTCGCGACGAGGCGACCGAGGACGAGATCGTTCGCGCGGCGGTTGCGGCCCACGCCGACCATTTCATTCGTGCGCTTCCCGCGGGATACGATACGGCGATCAACGATGAGGCCTCCAACCTTTCGCAGGGAGAGAAGCAGTTGCTGACGATCGCCCGCGCGATCCTTGCGGACCCGCCGATTCTGATCCTCGATGAGGCGACCAGCAGCGTCGACACCAGGACCGAGGTGTACATCCAGAAGGCGATGGGAGAACTCATGAAGGGACGGACCAATTTCGTGATCGCCCACCGATTGTCCACGATTCGTGACGCGGAGAAGATCATCGTGATGAACCACGGTTCGATCATCGAGATGGGAACCCACAACGGGTTGCTCGAACAGAACGGCTTTTACGCGGACCTCTACCGCAGCCAGTTTGCCGGCTCCTTCGTCGACGAAGAAGCCGTGTAGGGAAGGACACCATGAGTACGGAAGATACAACGAAGACCAAACCGATACGCAGGGGCCCACGCATCGTCGGGCGCATCATTCTCACCGTCGTGATCCTCGTCGGCGTGTGGTTCGGCGCAACCCGCGGACTCGACGCGATCATGTACGTCACCACGGAGGACGCATCCGTCGACGGAAACCAGGTGACCCTGAGCGCGCGAACCCTCGGGCGGATCGCGACGATCACCACGGAGGAGGGCGCCCGGGTCGCCGCCGGCGACGTTCTGGTCACGTTGGACGATACCGACCTTCGGGCTCAGGAGGCGCAGGCGCAGGCGGCGCTGACCTCGGCGCGGCGTAACCTGGAACTGGCCCGCGTCAACCTCAACAGCAGCCGTGACGATCTCACCCGTATCCGCAACCTGTACGAGAACGACGCCGCCACCCGCGAGCGCTACGATCACGCCGTCAGCGCCGAGCAGGCGGCACAGGCGCAGTACGCGGTGGCGCAGGCGCAGATCGACACCTCAACCGCCCAGCTCGGCGTCGTGGAGGCGCAGCTGCAAAACACCGAGATCCGCGCTCCCATGGACGGAACCGTGGACACGATCGAGCGCTCCGAGGGCGATGTGGTGCAGCCGAGTCAGGCGATCATGACGATCAACGATCTCGAGGACCTGTGGGTCGTGGCCAACGTGGAGGAAACCGACATCGCCCGGGTCAAGTCGGGAGCACAGGTGCGGATCACCGTCGACGCGTTCGGCAGACGGGAGTTTCCCGGGACCGTGGAGATGATCTACGCCGGCATCGTCGCGCCGGCGTTCCAGATCGGCGAGTTCACCAAAACCACACAGCGTATTCCGGTGCGCATCCGGTTTGCCGACGGAACCGATTCGCTTAGGCTCCTGCCGGGCATGTCCGTGGAGGTGAAGATCCGCACCCCGACGGAGGTGCCGGGGATCGTTCCTCGGTTTCTGCTGCCGTAACGCGAAGCAGTGACCGTGCGATAGGCGTGCCTCGTCCGCCGGCCGGCGTCATTCCGCCGCGACCGCCGGCTCACGTCGCGGGATGAAAAACGCCAACGCCAGTCCCGCAAACGCCAACACCGTTGCCACCTGAAACGCCACGTCCACACCGTGGATCAGATCGCTCGGAGCGGCGGAGGGACCCGTATCGCGCGCCGCCATCGTCATGACCGTGACGAGCAGGGCAGTGCCGATGGATGCGGAGATCTGCCGCATCGTATTGTTCATCGCGGTTCCGTGGGGGATCAGATCCAGCTCAAGCTGATTGAGCCCTTCGGTGGTCGCCGGCATCAGGACCATCGACAGGCCGAGCATCCGGATGCCGAACACGCCTGCAACAAACGCAAAGGGCGTGTCGAGTGCGAGGCGCGTAAAAAGCACCGACGTCAGGGTCACCAGCGAGAGGCCGATCGCGACCAGCCATCGCGACCCGAAGCGGTCGAACAGCCGCCCGGCGATCGGGTTCATGATGCCCATGAGAATTGCCCCGGGCATGATTGCCAGCCCCGACTGCAGCGCCGTGAACCCCGCCATATTCTGCATGTAGATCGGAAGGATCGTCTCGGCGCCGATGAGCTGCATGAAGGTAAGCATCCCGATGATTGTGGCGATCGTGAAGACGCGGTTTCCGAAGACGCGAAACTCGAGGATCGGCTGTGGAAGCTTCAGCTGCCGGAGGACGAAGATTGTGACGGTGATCGCGCCCACCGCCAGTGAGATGACCACCGACGGAGCCGACCAGCCGGCGTTCCCGGCGCTGCTGAAGCCGTACAGCAGCCCCCCGAATCCGATGACCGACAGACAGATCGACGTGACATCGACCTTCGGAAAGGTCCGGTCGGTCACGTTCACCAGGACGCGGTGCGCGACCACCATGTCCGCCAGGGCGATTACGATCATCAGAAAGAACATCGTCTGCCACGGCAGGTTCTCCACGATCCACCCCGACAGCGTGGGACCGATCGCCGGTGCAAACGCGATGACCAGCCCAACCATGCCCATGGCGCTTCCCCGCCTGTTGGCCGGGTACACGGTAAAGATCACCGTCATTGTCAACGGAAGCACGATACCGGCGCCGCTCGCCTGGACCACGCGTCCCACCATGAGCACCGCGAAACTCGGTGCCAGGCCGCAAATGGCAGAACCGACGGTAAACAGCCCCATGGCGGTCATGAACAGCTTTCGCGTGGTAAACGTCTCGATCAGAAACGCGGTAATCGGGATCATGACGCCGTTGACGAGCATAAACACCGTCGTGAGCCACTGGCCCGTGCTCTGGGTCAGGTCGAACTCCGCCATGATGTGCGGCGTCGCCGTCGCCAGGAGCGTTTGGTTGAGTATCGATATGAATCCACCCGTGAGGAGTGTCGCGACGAGGGTGAAACGGTTGTACGTCTGTTCGGGTTGGGTATTCCGCGTGTTGCTCATAGGTTGGCTATAACGTACACACAACCGGCCACCGGAGGAAACTAAAGGTGATCGATTTGGTCAGGAAAATCCTGGCACCACGGCCTCCGACCCGCACCCGAGCGCCCCCTACCGGTACTGGACCAGAACCGGTAGGGGGCGGTCGAACCGCTGGTTACAGTGGCGCCGTTTCCGAAATTCGCCGTCGCGCTTCCGATGGATCCGCCGGCGATCAGCCGTCCCGTTCCGTCCATCGCCAGTCCCCAGAGCGAGGTTCGGCCGGCGTCGTTGGCCACCGTACGCGCCCACCCAATAGTACCATCGACGTCGAATTTCACGAGGTAGGCCGAGGTAATGTCGCTTGGCGGAGCGACGGCGACCGTACTGCTGAACCTCGCGGTCCCCACTCCGAGCGACCCCACCGCGTATACCGCGCCGGTTTCGTCGACGGCGACGTCCGAAAAATAGCTCGTGGTGCTGGCCGACGTGGCCGTCCGTGCCCACTGCACCTCGCCGAGGGCGTTGTACTTCACCAGCAGCGGGTTGTTCCCGAAGTAGGGGCCGGAAACCGTGTGCCCGCCATCGAACGTGACATCCGCGTTGCCGTAGACGGTGCCGGCCGCTACGACGTTCCCGGTGTGATCGACCGCCACGCCGTTGCCGAAATCGAACTCACAATCTCCCCGAATTCTTCCACCGGCAAACACCGTTTCCGACGGAGACGCGGCCACACCCAAAAACACGGAAGCGGCGTTTCCGGCTGTGAGCGTTCGCGCCCACTGTGGCGTGCCGGTGTTTCCCGTGGACTCGGCAGTTCCCCCCGGTTCAGCGGGCGGGGTGGCCGGTTGCTCCGGGGCGCTGCCCGTCGGGTTCATGCACGCCCCGAGCGAGACCACGAGGACTGCGACCAGCACCAGGCGACCCACAGCGGTAATCAGCGAAATCGACCGTTTCATTCTCTCTCCTCCGTTCGGGGTGGAGGGTACGGCGGGCGGGGCGTTAGGGGTATCGGCCGGCACTCCTCGCGAAGGTGCTCCATCGGGGTGTGTAGGGGCGAAGTTGCGGCTCGTGCGGGAGCCACCGCACAGCCGACCCGGAAAAGTCAGGCGTTTTCGGGGCGGGCCTCGGCGCCCCGCGTTCGGAGTTCTCCTCGAATGCGCGCAAACCGGTCCCTGTCGAGCGGGTAGAAGACGAGAATCAGTGCCGAGACGGTGATCAGGATCGCCGGAACGACGGTGATCGTGCCCAGGATGCCGCGGAGCGCCTCGTCAGTCTGGCGGGCCGCGTTTGGGACGTAGGCGGTGATGTGCAGGATGAGCGCTACGAGGCCACCCGCAAGGGCGGTCGCGAGTTTCTGGCTGAAGCTGAATACGGCGTAGATGACACCTTCCGAGCGAGTGCCCGTGACGTACTCGCCGTATTCGACGGTGTCCGGGAGCATCGCCCAGCCCAACGTGGACACGACGGTGAACCCGATACTGCTCACCGCTGCAGTCGCCAGGACCGCCACGACGCTGGTGTGCGGAACGAGGTGAAACGCAATTGAGCCGGCGACGCCGACCGTTGTTCCCGCCACGAACGTTCCGCGCTTGTCGAGCCGTCGTGCGACCGTCGGAATAAGGAGATTCCCGCCGATCATGGCAACGACAACCACCGCCATCACCAGGGGAAGCAGCCCGCCGCGACCCATGTTGTACGTGACGAAGTAGATGATCGTCGCCTCACGCATGTACTCGGCGGTGGCGCCGATGAGGAACGCGGCGGTGAGGATCATCAGCGGTCGGTTTCGGACCACCACGCCAAACGATGCACGAAGCGTCTGCCTCGCCGCTGCCGCCGAGCCCGGCTCCTCAGCGCCAGGCGACCGGCCGGCGGCACGACCGGTGGCGGCGCGACCGGTGGCGGCGAAGCACACCTGAAACAGCACGAACGCCAGGACCGCGAAGGTGGCGGCAACCGTGACGTACCCGGTCCGTCGCGATGCGAACATGCTGCTGAGCGGTTCTGTCGCAACGGATACCACGATCACCCCTATCAGCATGAAAATCATCCGCACTGAGGAGAGTCGCGTCCGTTCTTCCGGGTCGTCGGTCAGTTCGGCGGTCATTGAGGCGTAGGGGATGCTGATCATCGTGTACAGCATTCCCCAGATCACGTAGGTGACGGCGGCGTAGGCGACCGACAGCCCGCCTCGGAGCTCCGGCGCCCAGAACAGGAGTACCGTCGCCGCCGCCAGCGGAAGGGAGGCATAGCGCAGATAGACGCGCGCACGTCCGTGACGGGAGTGTGTCCGGTCCACCATAATTCCCATGATCGGGTCGTTCACGGCATCCCAGACCCGGGCGACGACAAAGATGACCCCGACCGCGCCGGGCGCGATACCGGCGACGTCGGTATAGAAAAACAGCAAATAGAGCACGGAGAGTTGAAACAGGAGGTTGTTCGCGAGGTCTCCCACGCCGTACCCGAGCGTGACCCGTCGGTCAATCATCCTCAACCTCCAGCAGTGTTCTGGTCCTGCAGAGGTCGCGGTAGTAGCGCGCGCTGGGCCGGACGTGCCGTTTCATCGTCTCGTAGTCAACCTCGACAAGCCCGAATCGTGGTGCATACCCGTCGTTCCACTCCAGGTTGTCCAGCAGCGACCAATGGAAGTAGCGCTCAACTCGCGCTCCGTTATCGATCGCGCGGAGGAGGTGCTCGAGATGGTCGTGGATAAAGCGCGCCCGTTTGGAGTCGGTGGCATCGGCAACCCCGTTCTCGGTGATGAAGATCGGGAGATGGTACCGCTGCCAGGTTGCCGCGACGACATCCCCCAGGCCGGAGGGAAAAATCTCCCACCCGAGATCGGTCAGTCTCTCGTCGGGGACGTCCGGGGCGACCCCGATTCTCCCGAACATGGCCGTCGGGTTACACGTCGGGGTGATGAGGTGGCGGGAGTAGTAGTTGATACCGACATAATCGCAGAACGGACCCGTTCCAGCCGGGCGCCCGATCCCGAGTGGTGGGATGAGGCGCCCCTCTACGAAACCGGCGAAAAAGATCTCGTGGAACAGCCGATTGATGAGCCATCGACTGAGGAGGGCGAGGGGAGTGGTGCGTGCCAGTTGAAACACCGCCAGGTGATGCGCGAACCCGACTCGGGTTTGGCCGGAGTATCCCCGTTGAGCGCGTGTCTCGTGGATGATGCGGTACGCACCCAGATGCGCGAGGACCATGTTGCGACTCGCCCGCAGGTACGAACCAACGTCGCCGCAATGCCCCGGCGGGTACCTGCCGTCCATGTACGTGTCATTGGCAAACACATTGGGTTCGTTAATCGTGCACCACTCCGAAACGAGATCGCCGAGCTCCTCCACGACCGTTCGGCAGAATCGAAGGAACGTGTCGACGCAGTCGATGGACACCCAGCCCCCGCGGTCCTGGAACCACTGGGGACAGGAAAAATGGTGGAGCGTCACCAGCGGCACGATGCCATGGCTGCGAATGAGTGATATCTCCTCGCGGTAGTGGGCGATCGCTTCGCTGGACCACTGTCCCGGTTGAGGTTCGACGCGGCTCCATTCGACGCTCATCCGATAGCACTGGTGACCAAGCGACGCCATGAGGTCCACGTCCTCGCGGAACAGGCGGTAGTGATCGGCCCCGGGCAGACTGCTTTCGCCGCCGGTGACTCCCCCTGCGAGGGACCACGCGTACCAGTTGGTGTTCCGGTCCCCGCCCTCGATCTGGGTCGCTGCAGTTGCCGAACCCAGCAGCAGCGAATCCGGGATGCGCATCATTGCGATCTCCGTCCCGGCAGTGACTCCCTGAGGAAGAAAGACCCGATGAACGCGGCGACGGAGAGCGCCACAAACAGCGTCATAAAGAACGGAAGATACGCGTTCTCCCGTACCGACATCCCCGCGACGAAGAGAACGCCCGTGATCTGCCCGGCAAGGAGCAGGAGCCCCTGCGACATCGACTCCGGCGCCGGGGCGCTGATCTCCGCAGCGTACTGGAACCCGATCGGGCCGGCGCTCATGACAAAGAAGCCGAGCACGAAAGAGGCGGCGAGGGCGACCCGGTACGCCACTGCGCCGGTTGCCGTGAGGCGGGACGCATAGGTGAGCACCGCGACGGCCACGACCATGCCGGCCATACAGAGTACGATGAACGGTTTTCGTGCCCGGGCCCGGTCGCTGAGGGCGGGGAGCACAATGGCGCCTACCACTCCGCCGGCCAGCATGAGCGCGCCGATCAGTCCGTCCGAGTCGCGAACACCAAGGTACGAGGCGATGGAATCAACCATCGAACTGACCGCGTTGAAGATGCCGAGGCCGATGAAGAACAGGAGAATCGTGATCACCATGCTCGGCTGCCGGAAGATGTGGCGCAGGCCGTCGGCAAACCCGGTTCGCCGGAAATCCGGATCGACGGCGTTGCCGTCGGGGCGCTCGCGAATCAGGGCGAGCGCGACGACGCTCACCACCGCCGACGCGACACCGTAGATGGCAAGCATGCGTGGGATCCCGTCGCCGTAGGTGGGGCTCGCAGCGGTAGTGTCGACGATCATCGGCGTGCACACCATCGCCACGATGATTCCGAGATACTGCGCCAGCGCCGCCAGTCCCGCTGCGAGACCTCGTTCCGACAGCGGAAACCAGCGCGCCGTCAGTGCCGTGACCGCGTTCAGGATAAACGGCTGCGCCGCCGCCAGCGCTAGCTGAAAGGCGAGGACCGCGCCAAAACTGGTCGCGAACAGCGCCTTGCCCAGCGATGCAACGGCGAGGACAACGATCCCCACGCCCACACCGACCCGTATGCCCCAGCGCCCGATCGCGTACGAGGCGGGCATACTCATCACGATGAACAGGAGCATGTAGCTCATCGCCAGGAAATCGATGTTGAAAACGGACGCAGGATCGAACTGCCCCGCGTAGAATACCTCCGCGGCGCGGGCGATCGGCGCGTGGGTGAGCCACTGCACCTCGATCGCGATCGTCACGAGCATGTACGCGATCAGAACCACCCACCGGTATCCACGTACGTCGACGGTTTCGTTCATGCTGTCCCCCCTTCCGCGTCTATCCGTTCAACATTCGAAAGAGCTTTCGGTTGGCCGGGTAGAGGCGTTTGAATACATCGTAGTGGCGGCGATAGACCGCTGCGTGTGACGGGGCGGGGGTATAGACGCGGTCGGTGGGGATGGACGCTCTGGCTTCGTCGTAGTCCGAAATAAAGCCCAGACCGCGAGCCGCGGTAAGCGCGGCGCCGGCCGTTCCCGAGTTCACCGGATTGGCCAGCGTTTCGACGGGGGTTTCGAACACGTCCGCCATGATCTGCGCCACGACCGGCGAGAGCGCGCCGCCGCCGGTAAAGCGAACGGGATCGGAGGTCCGGAAATGCTTTCGCGCCGACTCGAGAAGCCACTTCTGGTGAAAGATGATCCCCTCGACCACCGCGCGGATCATCATGCGTTTGCCGGTTGTGAGTCCGATGTTGAAGAAAACTCCGCGTGCGTACTCGTCCTCGAAGGGGGCCCGGTTCCCGTGCAGCCACGGGGCGAAGATGACCCCTCCCGCGCCGGCGGGCACCTGAGAAATCGTCTCGATGAGAAAATCGTAGAGCGACCGGTAACGAGACTCAGGACTCGCGGCGACATGCTCCCGGCTCAGGTACAGGTCGATTTCATCCAGCGCGAGATGATCCTTAACCCATTCCAGGCATTTCCCCGCCGTCTCCTGCTCCCCGAAGAAGTGGTAGCGGCCCGGCTGCGCTCCCACGATGGCGGCGATGCGATGACCAACGTCCACTGTGCGCTTCTCGACCGTGACCGAGACCCACCCGGACGTTCCGGTGTAGACGTACGTGTCACCGGGCCTCGACGCGCCGGCGCCGAGGGCGATCATGGACGCATCGCCGCCACCGCCGAACACCGGCGTCCCTGCGGGAAGTCCAAGCTCGGTGGCGGGCCCCGGGAGCAGGAGCCCGGCAACGTCCCAGGATCGGATGATCGTGGGCATATGGTCCGGGTTTACGCCGTAGAGCCGGAGCAGCGTGGGACTCCAGCGTGTCTTGCCGCGGCGCTGGTCGGTGAGGAAGGTGGGAAACGCCGAGTCTTCGGTCATGGTGCACACGCCGGTGGCGCGGGCAACGGCGTAGTCCTTCACGTCGAGCCATCTGTGGACGCGGCCAAACCTCTCGGGTTCGTGCTCCTCAACCCATTTGTACTTCCACACGGGGTCTTTCACGCTGGCGGCGACGGCGCCGTTGATCGCCATGCTGTGCGCGAGGATCCGGGCGTTCATTCCCGCGATGCGTACGCCGCGTCCGAGGGCGTGTTCGCGCTGTGCCCCGGCACGCTGGTCCATGTAGCTCATCGCCGGCCGTACCGGTTTGAGGTCGCGATCTACCAGCACGAGCCCCTGCATCTGGGCGCAGAAGGCGATGCCCCGGACCTCGTCCGCGTGGACCCTGGAGGATGCCAGCGCATCGCCGGTGGCACTCGCCATCGCCTGCCACCAGTCATCCGGATCCTGTTCGATTCCGCCGTTCGGGGTCTCGACGAGACCGTACCCGGTGCTCGATTCACCGAGGAGCTCGAGCGTTGTTCCGAAGCGGTAGACGCATACCTTGCAGGTCGTTGACCCGATATCGTAGGAGACGATGAGACTCACGCCGTCACTCCGCGAACGCCGACCGGAGGAACGTCATGATCGCGCGCTTGAGCGTGTCATCGTCCTCCACCGTCCGGGGCCCGACGTACAGCGCCAGGCGGTCCCGGTAGTACTCGTTGCTCATGGAGAACTGCAGCATGAGAAGGATGTTGTCCAGGAGGAACGCCGCCACCCGCGGGTCCAGGTCGCGCCGTATCTCTCCGCGGTCCTGCGCCTCCGCGATCATTCGCGAGTAGGCCTCGGCGGTCAGGCCCTCGAGACTTCGCGACAGACGGTTGGCGAGGTCCGCGTCCGCCTCCGTTGTAAACCGATTGTAGAGCCGGTTGAGATCGTCGTGGACGCCGCGGCTGGCGAACGCCGCGTCCACGATCCGCTCGACCTTGGTGAGTAGTGGTTCGCCGGATTCCACGATCGGACGAAGCGTTTCATCCAGGGTCTGCAGTCCGAGCTCGACCACGGCCAGATAGAGATCCTCCTTGGTCCGGAAGTACTTGAAGAGAGACCCGATGCTGATGCCCGCAGCTTCCGCGATTGCAGCCGTGCTGGCCGCGGAAAATCCCCGTTTGGCGAACTCGGCAACGGCGGACGCGAGAATTCGATTCCGCTTTTCCTCGGGAATCCGGTCGAAGACCGGCGTCCAGTGTCGGTGTTCATTCATCGTCGGCCTCCGCCGCCAGTTTGCCGTACGACCGGGCGTAGACCAGCCGCATCAGAAGCGCCTCGTACCACGGAATGCGCGCTCGGCTGCGCACCGCGTCAACCACCGCCGCGGCGACGGCGAGTTTTTCGCAGACGATCGCCACCGCCTCCAGCTCGTACAGACTCGACGCAACACTCACGATGCCTACCGCCGGTACGAGAACCGCCGGGTGCTTCGCAATCGCCGGACGCAGCGGCGGTGGCGCCACGTGCAACCGGAGTCCCACGAGCTGCGCGGCGTCGTCGAGGTACGGGGGGATCGGCCGCCCGCGGCGGGCGGCGAGGGATGCGTATGGTGACCGAGACACCAGCGCGGCGTGTATGTCACTGCGCTGCGCGAAGAGTTCGGCAAAAAACGGATCCAATTCGGCCACCGGGAGAGAGCCGTCGGGTTTGTCCGTGGCATCGCCGGCGGTGATGAACCCGCCGGCGGTTCGCACGGCCAGGTGGTGCGAATCGCAGAGGATTCCCCGCGCAGCGAGGCGTGCGGCAGCGGCAGTTAGACCGGTGTGCCGCTCGGTGGTCGTGGTGGACTCCGGCGGCTGCGTTGCCGTCGTTGGCGGGGCGGCACCGACGGTGTCCACGGAGGCGGCGGTCTGCTCCGCGGCGAACGTTTCCAGCGCCTCCGCCACCGCGATCGCGTCGTCGATACCGTCGCCGACGCAGACCGCGCCGTGATTGGCGAGCAGAATCGCGCGGGCGGATGTGGCTCCGGCGACAGCCGCCACCGACCGCGCAAGCGCCTTCGTTGTCGGCATGGCGTAGGCCGCGCACGGGACCACGTCCCCCAGTATCCCTCGGGCGGCGCCGTCAACGGGAAACTCCGGGATTCGGGTTGCAGCAAGGGCCGACGCGAAGGTCTGATGGGTGTGCACCACGGACGCGACCTCCGGTCGCGACCGGTAGACCGCCGCGTGGAGGTTTCGTTCCGACGATGGCTTTCTGTCTCCGGACCACGAGCCATCGGTGATTCTCACCTCCACGAAGTCCTGCGGACGAAGCGCCTCGTAGGGAAGGCCCGACGGCGAGATCAGCATGCGCTCCTCGTCGAGTCGCACGCTGATGTTGCCCCACGTCCGCACGACGAGCCCACGGTCGAGAAGCTGGCGACACGCCTGGGCGAGGTGTTCGCGCTCCGTCACAGCGTTGCCCCCTCCACGTTGCGAAACACCCGCTCGAATGCGGACAACGCCTCGTCAATGATCTCATCCGTATCGGCGGCGCTGGTATACAGCCTGCTCCCGGCAAGCGTTACGATTCCCTCGGCCATGTACGCGGCCCCCATGTGCTCCATCGCCCGCTTGCGCGCGTGGGCCTCGTCAATTGTCGCCTTGATTTTCCAGAACCTGGCGAGGTCGATGTGCAGGAGCATTGCCGCCGCCGTCTCGAGGTGACAGACCGAGCCCTGGTTGAAGGCGACAAAGGGGAGGTTGTAGCGCTCGATCAGCGCCCTGAGGCCGGCTATCAGGCGATCCGCGGCCCGGCCCGCCGCCGCGCACGCCTTCTGTTCGTGGATTGTCTTGAGCGTGTAGTAGCCGGCCACCGCGCTCAGCGGGTTTGCGGCGAGCGTCCCGCCCACGAGCGCTTTTTTGCCGCCGCCGCCTTTGATTCCGGCGGCGAGATAGTTCATGAACTCCCGCTTGCCGCCGAGTCCTCCGGCGGACGGGTAACCCCCGGCGATCACCTTTCCGAAGACGGTGAGGTCCGGCGTGACGCCGAAATAGCCCTGGGCACCGGACATCGCGATGCGGAACCCGGAGACGACTTCGTCGAAAATGAGAAGCGCGCCGTATCTGTCGCACAGTGCACGCGCCCCGGCGTTGAACTCGCGGTCCACGGGGCGGGTGCCGCTCTCCGGGCCGATCGGTTCCAGGAGCACTGCGGCGGTGCCACCGCGCAGCCTGTTGCGCCGAAGCACCCGTTCCAGGTCGTTCAGGTCATTGGGAAAAAACTCCTGGGTGTTGCGAAAGATGCGAGACGGAACGCCGTTGGCTTCGAAGTGTCGGGAGCCGGGGAGTCGGATTCCGTAGGCGAGCTGATCGCTCCACCCGTGGTACGCACCACCCATCTTGACCACGTTCCTGGCGCCGGTGGCGAGGCGGGCCACGCGAATCGCCGCCATGGCGGCTTCGGTTCCGGAGTTGAGCATGCGCAGCATGTCCACACTCGGAACGTGGTGCGCGACCAGTTCCGAGAGCCGGTACTCGTACTCGTGGAAGAGGCCCGTGGACGGGCCGGTTGAGTTCAGCAGCTCGACGACCCGTTCCCGCACCTTCGGGGGATTACTCCCGAGAACGGTGGGACCGCCGGCCTGCAGAAAGTCGATATAGCGGTTGCCGTCGAGATCTTCGAGGAACGCACCCTCCGCTCTGGTGAACACAAGCGGAAACGGGTGGTTGAACGCGAGATTGTGCTGGACCCCGCCGGGAATGTACTCCCGCGCCTGGGCGATCATCTCTTTCGACCGCGAACACCTGCCGTCGAAGTACTCGGTCTCGTATCGCGCAAGCGCGTCCGGTTTCAGGGAGCGGATCGGTTGCGCCAGGAGCGTGTCCAGCTGTCGATAGATCTCCGGCACGTCCGGGTAGTTCGATATTCCGCAGTTCTCCAAAGCGGTCTCCATCTTCTCGCCTCCTGAGGCTGTGATGTGAGTGAGTGCTCACTCACATCATTATGGGGTCTCTCGACGGGATGTGCAACAAAAACGGCTCATTGTCGTCGCGGGGGAACAGAAACCGCCGGAGGATCGGCGTCGCGCGGGGCGCTACCGCTTTCGCGCCACCACCACTTCCGACGTGAGCCCGAACGACGAGATTTTTGTGGCGTATTCGATATTCCACGTGCGGTTCGCGATCATAGCGCCGAGTTCTATCGGTCTGCACCCGCCCACGAGCCGGGCGTTCACCCTGTAGATCGCGTTCCACATCCCCGACACGATTCTGGTCGCTACGGTTTCTCCGCGGGTGAGGCTCACCAGACAGAGCATGCCGCCCTCCCGGAGCACGCGCCCGGCTTCGTCGATGAGGCCCAGGGCGCGTTCCTCCGCCATGAGGTCGAGGACGTAGGTGCTTACGAACCGGTCACAGACGCCGGTATCCGCCGGGAGGAGCACGTCTCCAGCGGTACGCTCCAGGCGGACACGGGGGCCGAACGCCCCGAGTCGTTCCTGCGAAATGTCGACCATCGTCGGGCTGATGGCGAAACGGCCGGTAACCGCGCCAGGAGCTCAGAAAAACCGAACGGCGCGAACTCGGTGACTGGAGTACTTGAAGTCCTGCCCGGCCGTGCCGGTAGCCATGTCGCCGTACGCCGCGGTGGTGGCCTGAACTTCGGTCGAGACCCAGTAGCTCCCCGTCTCGGACAGGTCTCCCAGACCGTTGCGGTGCAGGTTGTCGTAGATGAATCCGGATTCGCTTCCCGACGGGAGAAACCACTCCGGCCCGAGGCTACGGCAGAGCTGCGCCGCGCTGTTGGTATGGCCGATCTGAGCGATTATCGCACTTGTGTTCGCGGGACCCGTACCAAAGTCGGCCAACGTACCGACCATTTCGTCGGTGACGTCGCTCCACGGAGTTCCATTTGACTGGTCCGCCGCCGCTACCTCGATGAACCGCCCATCGGCGATGTCGGTCATCCCCGCGTCCTGATCGTCGTAGTAGATCCACCCACCGGAGGGCGTGCGGTCGCCGATATAGATTGCGTAGAGGGTGACATCGCCGGCACCAACGGTGAACGACGTGTCGTAGTTGGTGTCGTTCGGAACATAGACCGCGCCGGATCCATCGGCCCTGGTGTTCCAGTAGACGAAATACCGGTCGACCACGTCGTCGATAAACAGGCTGTCGGCGGCGAGTACCGTCACCGTATCGCCGGTTTTGTACACGGTGGTATCCTCGGGAATGGTGCCTGTGCCGCCGTTGATGTTGTAGGTAACCGAAAAATCAGTGGGTGCCGGTGGGTCCGGGACGGGGACCGGGTCGTCGCCCACCGGATCGACCGGATCGTCCGGCGGCACCGGTTCCGACGGATCGTCGGGGCTCCCGATCACCGCGGCGTCGTCCAGGGAGGCGAGGGGGCTTCCCACACCAAGGACGTCGCAACCGGTCACACCCGCTCCAACAAGGAGGGCCAATCCGAACACCGCGCCCCGGACCCGGCGGTATGCAGCGTTCGATACTCGGTGTCTCTCTGGCATGTCGATCCTCCTCAGAACAGGCGCACGCCGGCGCCGAAGAAGTAGAGCAGAAGGAGATCCTCGCCGACCGCGTACCGCAGTTCGTTTTCCACAAACAGGCTCGTAACGACCGGAATCCGCGGATTCCAGGAGACCCCGATGTGCGGGCCCACGGAGTACACGGGGCCGTCGGGTCGGACATCCACCATGCCGACTGCGCCGATTTCCGGCGTCCACCGTGAACCGCCCCCGCGGGGAAGCCAGTGGAGCTTGCCTTTTCCGGTGGTGTAGATATCGTCGGCGTAGGAGTAGAAGCCCCCGAGCGCGCTCAACCCCACCCGACGCTGAAACGCCTCGTAGCGGATACCAACCTGGACATAGGTACCGTCCAGACCCTGAAGCACGACGGACAGATCCGGCTCGCGGTTGTGAACGTAGGACGCGTACTGGTCCGGCGAAACGAAAAGCGGAAAGCGGACCGTGGTCGGCTCGTCGAGACGGTTGCGGAGAGAAACGTCGAGGACAGTGTACTGGGCACCGGCCAGCGTCTGTTCCACGGTGATCGCATGTATTCCCACGGGAAGCACATCGATCGTCCCTCCGGTCAGGGGCGAGTTGTCGAGGTACACGGTGTAGTCCGCGCCGCCGGGAACGGCAGACGCGGGAACGGAGTCGGGCCCACCGCGAGTCCTCGGGACGATCTCGAATCCGCGACCGAGGGCGATCGTGGAAACGGAGAGATGTGTCTCGCGCTCCGGCCGCACCGTGAACGCAACGGGCGACAGGGGGTAGGGGCGTCCGCGATAGTCGGGCTGGCTCACCGAGAACTCGTGCCGTCCGCTCGACAGAACGACCCGATCTCCATTGGAAACGGAAATGTCCATCTCGTCGTTGTGGAGGGTAATCGGAAGGTCCGGGCCGTCGACGGTGACGAGGCATTCTCCGACGTCAACGCGCGCAAACGAGACCGATGTCACCTGACCCTCGGCGACGTCGACGGCGTCATCAAAGATCGTCTCGGCGCTGTACTCGCTCACTACCTGATCGATGCGAACGGTGTAGTGTCCCGCAAGAAACCGTTCGAACCGATCCGTGTTTTCACCGACGAGGATTCCGTTGATGTAGAGGCGGTAGCGATCCGGCGGCGGACCGTCCGGGAGGAGGGTGAGGGAACCGAACGCCAGCGGGCGTCCGATGTAGCTCTCGAGGATCTCCAGCGAAAGCCGGTCGGTGAGGTCGAAGATGTCGAGCATCGATTCGGCGGTGTCCTGTTTGACCTCGACGATCTGGTCGCTGGCGATATCGTACAAGAGCAGCGAAACGGTGTATGCGCCGGCATCTCGGTTGATGCGTCCGAAAATGACCGTATCGAGATCGTTCCGGGCGCCAAACTCCGTGAGGGCGCTCTGTCCGGATGGATACGTGTCGGTCTCCACGAGTTCGTAGTTCGGGAGGAACCGAAGCAGGAACTGGATCGTTTCCTGGACCGTGGCGCTCAGGTTTCCGCCCACGGCGATATCCTCGTGGTACCAGAGCGGCAACACCGCGACCCGGTCGCCCGCGACCACCCGGTCGTTCCGCGCCACCTCCCCGCCGGTGGACGCGCCCTCCTGCGGCGAAACCTGCATCGGAAGGACGATGAGCACCGCAAGGGATGCAAAAAGCGGCACACGTCGTAGGGCGAGGCGAGTCATCCGGAAACCTCCTCCTGTCGGCCTGTCGTAGGGTTTCATGATAATTGTAGGGTGGGAAAAATGAATTCCGCTATTGTACTTTCGGACAATCGGGTGGTTCGCGACGGCAAATGGCGTACACTGAAAGCACCGACCATGGAAGGTATCGTGGCCCACGCCGTGACGGCCGTGCTGACGGCGGTCGCTGTCGTTGAAGGAGTCCTTCTCCATCGAGCACTCACGGGTTCGCCGCGTTCGGGCGAGCGACGGGTACTCGCCGTCTGCATCGGCGGGATGGCGGTGTTTTCGCTCTTCGCGGCGATCAGTTTCCAGGCACCGACGGCGGCCTCGTTCCGGGCGTCGCACCTCATTGCCATCGCCGGACTGTTCGCGTTCTACCCTGCTACACTCGATCTCGTATATCGCCTTGCGCGGAACCGCCGCCTTCCCTGGACTGGGATCGTTGCCACATACGGTCCGGCGATGTTTTTTCTTGCGGCGACCGTCTCCGGCCACGATGTGGCGTTCGGAGGGTTTCACTACGCGCCGGGGCGATGGTGGGTCTTCGAGCCGCAGACCGATCTCTGGTGGCGCATCCCGTACGCCGCGTACGGATTGGCGATCGTTGTCGTCACCTGGGCGATGCTGTTTCGATGGTATCGGCGAACCGCGTCGCATCGCGAACGCCTCCAGGCGAGGGCGATTCTCATCGGAATCACCGTATCGGCGGTCCTGCAGTGGGGAGAGTTCCTGGTGATGTCCCGGGTCCCGAGGTGGGAGTTTCCCAGCATGACCCCGATCCTCTCGGTGCCGTGGGTGGCCGGTCTGTACGTCGCGATGCGTCGCTACAACCTGCTGGACCTGCGACCGGAATGGATCGTTGAACAGGCGTTTGATTCGGTTCCCCAGGGCATCCTGCTCCTCGACCTCGCCGGGCGCGTGACCTACGAGAACCGCGAGGCAGCGTCGATCGTCGGGGATGGGCGCTGCACGGGCCGCTGGTTTGCGGAAACCACGCCCGGACTCATGGACTGGATCGGATCGGAACAGCGAAGCGGCGAGTTCCGTCGAGTATGTGTCTATGCGGCGGGAAAGACACTGGTGCACGGTCGCGCGGTGTCCGACCGGTTCGGAGATGCGATCGGCTTCATGGTGTTCCTCCATCCGGGGCCGGACAACGCGATGTTGGCTCGAACCTTCGGATTGTCGAATCGCGAGGCCCAGGTGTACCGCGAACTCCTCACGGGACAGACCCTCCGAAGCATCGCCTCCCGTCTCGGCATCACGGAACGGACCGTGAAGGCGCACGTCCACCGAATCTACGAAAAAACCGGAGCGGCGAACCGGGCAGCGCTGGCGGCGGGGGCGTGGTCCATTCGATAGCTGTCCCGCGCGCATTCACACGTTGCCGGCTACGCTCGCTATATTCCCCAGTATGCTTTCACGAGTTACCATCAGCACTGTCGCACTGAACGTCCAGCACCTCGATGCCGCAACGGCGTTCTACCGGGACGTGATCGGGCTCATCGAGCGGCGGCGTACCGGCGACACAGTGATCCTGGGCACATCCACGCACGATCTCGTCGAACTCCGTCGCGCGACGGCAGCTTCTGCGGGGGCGGGGGCGGAGGGCGACGCCGGAACAGGTCTGTTTCACCTGGCGCTCCGTGTCCCGGAGCGTACGGCGCTTGGCACGTGGTTGTCAGAGGTTCTCTCGCGGCCCGATGCCCGGCGATACGTCACCGGCGCGAGCGACCACGGCGTGAGCGAGGCGGTCTACCTGGACGACCCCGAGGGTAACGGGGTGGAAGTGTACGTGGACCGGCCGCGCGATCGGTGGCCGCGGTCGCCGGACGGCGGGATCGAGATGTACACGCGTCCGCTCGATCTCGACGGACTTCTCGCGGCGGCATACGCCGGCGGGGGGGAGGGACGCGGAGCCGCCCGCGAGAGCGATGCCGGCGCGACAGGTATCGATCCGCTCCCCGACGGCACCGACATGGGCCACGTCCACCTCATGGTGAGCGATCTCGACGCCGCGGAACGATTCTATGTGGACGCGCTGGGACTCGACCTCGTGCAGCGTTTCGGTGACTCGGCGCTCTTCGTGTCCACCGACGGATACCACCACCACTTCGGACTCAACACGTGGCGCAGCGCCGGCGCGCCGCCGCTGCTGCCCGGGGCTCCGGGTCTTGCGGAAGTACGGATGGAGGCCCGAATCGACGGGGAGATCGACGGAGCCACCGCCGCCGACGGTATCGTGGTTGTCAGGGACCCGGACGGGATTCCGTTGGTGATAAAGCCACAAGAACAGTGAGAGGAACTCGGTTCCGACGGCGATCGCGTGCCGCGTTTCGCCATGCAGATGATTGACATAAACTTGAAAACTCAAGTATAGATCATGTATGGCCACGGCGGTCTGCCTGTGCGGAGCCTGCATCGCCGAATCGGATCAGAAGGGAGAAGAGTATGCAGTTTACCCATCACCATGCCGGAGACCACATCGTTGCGGAACTGACTCCCGACAGCGATCCGATCCCGACGGCATCCGACCTCCTCGACGTGATCGCCAACGCCGGCGCACGGCGAATCGTCGTCCACGGGCACCAGCTCCCGGAAGAGTTCTTTGACCTCAAGACGGGACTCGCCGGCGAGATGCTGCAAAAAACCAGCAACTACGGCGTGCGTCTGGGAATCATCGGCGATTTTGGCGACGTGACCAGCGACAGCCTGCGCGCGTTCATCACAGAGAGCAACCGAAGCGGACAGATCGTGTTTGTACCACGCGTGGAGGACGCGCTCGCGCGTTTCGGTGGGCGGTAGGCCGACGCCCGATTACTCGGTGTTCACGTGGAGCAGGGAATGGAGCTGTCGGAATCGGGACGGCGCGATGCCCTCGTTCGCCTTAAAGACTCGACGAAAGTACGTCGTGCTGTTGTATCCGCAGGTAACCGCGATTTCATCGATGTTCCGATCGCTGTCCAGTAGGAGTCGTTTGGCCTCCTTGATCCGGTAGTGATGGATCGTCTCCACCACCGAACGTCCATAACTGGCGTGGTACACGCGGCCCAGGTAGTCCGGGTTGCAGCCCACGTGAAGGGCCACCGTGCTGGTCGAAATCTCTTCCGCAAAATGCGTACGGATGAACTGTTGCGCCAACTCTACCAGGTGCCCCTGCACGCGCGACGATGTGGGACGCGTCGTGCCGCGAGAAACGATCGAGAGCATCATCATGGTAAGCAACGAGCCGGTTCCCGCATCGAGCGTTCCGGCTTCCTGCTCGTCGAGGAACCATCGAAACAGTTCCACCAGCCGCTCGGGGGCATCCAGTCGGGTGTGCTTGGGGACGGTGATACACGGGCGGTCGCCGTCGGCCGTCGGAGCGAGCGCCGCGTTCGCCGCCGCCAGGCGAAAGTGGATCCAATAGAACCGAAGGTCCGGCCGGTAGTCCGCAATGCCGCCGTGCGGCACGCCCGGGTGGAGGAGAATCGTTTCGCCAGCGCTCACATGATGCGGAACACCGCCCTCCTGAACCGGCAGGGTTCCCGAATCCACGTAGATGAGTTCGTGTGATTCGATCACTCGACTGGGGTGCCTTCCCCGGCCACGACTCACCAGGAGTCCCGCGTTTTCCGAAACGATTCCTGTACTGAACGGCAAAACGAGGCTCATAATGTCGGAATTGTTCTCCTATTCTACGGTAGCGTAGCCTTGTGGGCCCACCACAGTCAATTGAGAATACACCTCAGGAGCTTTCAGTGGCCACGGAAGTCCATCCGAATACTGAACCCTCAGGAGGGAAAAATGAAAGTCGGCAAGACCTCTATCACTCTCGGCATGCTCCTTACCGCGACACTGCTGTTTGCCGGTGGTACGCAGGAATCGGGAGCCGCCGACGCCGGCGGCGGGCAGGACGCAGTCACGATCCGCGTGTGGGATCGGGTGCAGGAGATGGGTGATGTCGTTGCAATGTTCAACGACAAAATGGAATCGGAAGGACGATCACTTCGGGCCGAGTTCGAGTTGATTCCGTACGAACAACAGGTTCCAAAGTTCATGTCCGCTCTGAGCGCGGGAACCGCGCCTGACGTGTATAGCCTCGATCTGGTACAGTACCCGTACTTCATTTCGATCGGCGCGTTTCTGGACATCACAGACCGGTTTAACGCGCTGCCGTTCAAGGACGAGCTTCCCGCGGGCATTCTGCGTCTCGGCAGCATGGACGGGCGCGTGTACGCGATGCCGTACGAGATCGACGTGTCCCACATTCTCTACAACAAACAGATGTTTCGGGACGCGGGCCTCGATCCGGACCAGCCACCGCGGACCTGGGACGAAATGATCGAGTATTCGCAGGCGTTGACCGTTGATCGTGACGGGGACGGCAACAACGACCAGTGGGGGTTCGCTCTGGTAGGGCAGACGGCCGGCGAATACATGTTCTGGTTCATGCCGTTTGTCTGGAACAACGGCGGACGGATGTTCGACGACCAGGGGCAGGTCGTGTTCGACTCGCCCGAGACGCGGGAGGCGCTCCAGTTCTGGTACGACCTGGCGCATACCTACAACGTGGCACCGGTGTCGTCGGCCCAGTGGTCGCCGGGCGATCGGTACAACGCCTTCGTCGCCGGCAACCTCGCGATGTTTCTCGGTGGGAACTTCAATATCACCTCCATTCTCGAGGACGCTCCGGACCTGGATTTCGGCGTCGCACTCATGCCCCGTGGGCGGGGTGACTACGCGACCTTTGGAGGGGGGAACCTTGTAGGCATCACGACGCAGAGCGAGCACCCGGACGAGGCGTGGGAGTTTCTGCAGTTCGCGTATTCCGAGGATGCGCTGGTGGAAGCGTACGGAAGAAGGATGGCGCTCATTCCGCGACGCGACCTCTACGACAACGAGTACTACCGGCAGATACCGCAAATGCGTCAGTACGCGGAGTTCCTGAACTACGCGGTGACGCCGTACACGTTCAACTACAACCAGATCTACGACCCGGTCATCTACAACCTGCAGGGCGCGCTGCTCGGCGATATTCCGGTGGACGACGCCGTGGCAACGGCGGCGGACGAAATATCCAAGCTCGTGGAATAGTCGATCGGCCGCGCGCCCGCGGGTGTCGGGACGCGCGGCCCCCGCACGGACACAGCAATCGGGGTATCACATGATTCAGAAACACAGGCTGAACCTCAGCGGGATCGTCTTCGCGATTCCCGCGGTCGCCCTTGTGGGGACGTTCTTTCTCTACCCGCTCATCCGGGTGGGCGTAATGTCGCTCCAGCACTACTCGGTCCTCGGAGAGAACGCGTTTGTCGGGTTGTCAAACTACCGGGCGACGCTGACCGACGGTGAGTTCTGGGCGTCGCTCTGGAATACCGTGATCTACACCGCGATCGTGACGCCGATGATCTTCCTTCCGGCGTTCTTCGTGGCGATTCTCCTGAGTTCCACCAGCTCGACGACCGTCTTTCTCAGGACCGTGTTCTTTGTACCGGTGGCGATCTCCTTTGTCGCCGCCTCCTATATCTGGATTTGGATCTACCAGGATTCGTACGGGGTCCTCAACTACGTGTTGATGAAGGCGGGAGTGCTCGCGTCTCCCGTTCACTGGCTGGGAAGAACGTGGCTGGCGCGCCTCATGGTCTCACTGATGATCTCCTGGAAAACGTTCGGGCTGTCGATGATCATCATCGTCGCCGGACTCCAGGGGATTCCTGCCGAGGTGTACGAGGCCGCAGACATCGACGGGGCATCGCCATGGCAGCGACTCTCCCGCATCACGCTCCCGTTGATCAGGCCCACACTGTTGCTGGCGTTGATCCTGTCGCTCGCAGGGTCGTTCAAGGCGTTTGACCAGTTTGTGATCATGACCTCTGGAGGTCCCATGCGGAGCACGCAGACAGTCGTGATGTACATCAACAAGCTCGGATTCGAGCGCTACGACCTCGGCCACGGCGCCGCCGTTTCCGTGATGTTTCTCATTCTCCTCTTGTCTCTGAGCTATCAGCAGCTGCGCCTCGGAGGGTACTTCGATGAGTAGAGTCCGACTCTTTGCATTCCTTCGTACCGTGCTTCTGGTCCTCGTGGCAGCGGCCTTTCTCGCTCCCGTCGGGTGGAGCGTGCTCACCGCGCTCAAGCCTGGACCGGAGATACTGCAGTTTCCCCCGACGTTTGTGCCCGATCACCCGACGCTCGGCCAGTTTCAGAAGCTCGTCGACGCCGGCGACGGGATCTTCATGCGCTACTTTTCCAACACCGCGCTGATGGCGGTGTCCACGACGGTGGTGATACTCATCGTTAGCGCCCTCTGTTCCTATGCACTCGCGATCGTTCCGTTTCCCGGGAGCAACGCGCTGTTTCTGCTGATCCTGTCCATCCTCATGGTGCCGTTTCAGGCGCTGCTGATTCCGCTGTACAACATGCTCACCGCCCTCGGACTGGTGGACACGCTCGCGGGGCTTGTCCTGGTCTACGCCACCTTTTTTCTGCCGTTTTGTGTCTTCATGATGCGGAACTACTTCGCGGCGCTGCCGGCCTCCATTCGTGAGAGTGCACTGCTTGACGGTGCCGGTGAACTCACGGTTCTGCTCCGCCTCTACCTGCCGCTGGCGATACCGGCGGTAGCGACCGTCGTCGTATTCGTGTTTCTCGAAACGTGGAACGACTTCATCCTTTCGCTGGTCTTTTCCAACTCAAACGCCGCGAGGAACATTCAGGTCGGCATCATGAACTTCGGCAAACAGCGTTACCAGAACGACTGGGGCATCATCAACGCCGGGGCGAGCATCGCGATGGTCCCCCCGGTCGTGCTGTTCCTCGTGCTCCAGAAACACTACGTGAAGGGGCTCACCTCGGGCTTTTCGAAATAGCGGTCCGTACAACAATCAGGAGGTATTCCCGTGTACAAGAGAACGACCTATCACCAGCTACCGACGACCGATGTCTCCGCCGAGGGGTGGCTCCACGCTCAGTTGCGCGTGCAGGCCGACGGGCTGACCGGCCATCTCGACGAAATCTGGGAGGACGTGGGCGAAAACAGCGCATGGTTGGGAGGGGACGGCGAAAGCTGGGAACGGGGGCCCTACTACCTGGATGGCCTCGTCCCGCTCGCCTACCTGCTTACCGACGAACCGTTGCTGGCGAAGGCCCGGCGATGGATCGACGCGATTCTGGGGAGTCAGGAGCCGTCGGGGCAGTTTGGTCCTGCAGGGAACGACGACTGGTGGCCGCGGATGGTCGTGCTCAAGGCGATGAAAGAGTACTACGACGCCAGCGGTGACGACCGTGTCATGGAGTTCATGAGCCGTTACTTCGACTATCAGCGCGCGGAGTTGCCGGATCGACCGTTTTTCATGTGGGCGGTGGCCCGGGGCGGCGAAAACGCGTGGAGTGCGCTGTGGTTCTACGAACGATCGGGAGCGGACCAACAGTTGTCCCTGGCGACCACGCTCCTTGACGGCGCGTTCGACTGGACCGGGTTTTTCGAACGGCTGCCGTATACGCGGCCGATGGAGGAACACCTCCGATGGGGCGAGCTGACCGCGGTGTGGGAGAAGTACGGGCAGGCAGAGCTTCTGAACCCCGTGCATATCGGAGAGGAGAAGGCCCGCGACCTGTTCCTGAAATACCACACGAGCCACGGGGTCAACATCGCTATGGCGGTGAAGTATCCGGCGCTTCGCTATCAGCTGACCGGAGATCGCCGCCACCTCGAGAGCGTGCGATCCGGACTGCGGCAGCTGGACAGATATCACGGGCAGCTCCACGGCTTGTACAGTTGCGACGAGCACCTGAATGGAACCGAACCGACCACCGGGGTCGAGCTGTGCACGGTCGTCGAGTTCATGTTCAGTCTGGAAGTGCTTCTGGCGATCACGGGGGAGGCCGAGTTTGCCGACCGGCTGGAGCGGGTCGCGTTCAACGCGCTTCCTGCTGCGTTGAGTCACGACTTCACCTCCCACCAGTACGACCAACAGGTCAACCAGGTGCTCTGCTCGGTCGCTCATAGGGACTGGTACAACAACACCGATACCTCGAACATCTTCGGATTGGCGCCGCACTTTCCCTGCTGCCTTGCAAACATGCACCAGGGGTGGCCAAAACTCGCCCGTTCGCTGTGGATGAGGCGTGAGTCGGAGGACCGTACGGAGCTAACGGCGATGGTTTACGCTCCGTCCTCGATCCGCTTCGCGTCGCAGGGGAGGGGGGTGACACTCCACGAACGGACGCGCTATCCCTTCGGTGACACGATCGAATTTGCCGTGGAAACCGACGCAGAGGGTGTCGAGTTCGAACTGCGACTCCGCGTGCCCGAGTGGTGTGAGTCCCCCGGGATCGTCGTCGACGGCGCGCCGGTCGAGGCCGTGGAACGACCGTTTCATTCGATTCGGCGGACGTGGCGGTCTGGGGAGAGTGTGACCCTCACGCTGCCAATGCCACCGACGCTGCGGCGGGACGAGGAGGCGGGGACCGCGTACTTCACCAAGGGGCCGTTGCTGTACGCGCTGCCAATCCCCGGAGACTGGAAACGGATCGTCGACCGCGGTCGGTTTTCCGACTACGAGGTGCACCCCAACACAGACTGGGCCTACGGCGTGCCGCCGGCGATCGCCCTCCCATCGGGGGTCGAGTCGAACCCGGAGTGGAACGGCTTGTTCGATCCCGAGTCACCGCCGGAACGCATGGAAGTCCGTCTTCGCCGGGTGAAAAACTGGGGCTTGCGCCACAATTCTGCGGCACCAATCCCGAAAACACCGGAGTGCGAACCGCAGGATACGGTGGTGCAGCTGGTTCCATACGGCGCGACCGCGTTGCGTGTGACGCTGTTTCCGATCTGCTGAGGTCAGGCAATGCCCGGTACGCCGTCCCGAACGTGCCCGCGTACCGGGCGTGCTTGCGGACGCGTGGCGGTCTCTCTATACTCCGTCGCTGGATATAGCCATGAGATTGTACTCCCACGCCGTTCCGCAACTGTTTCTCTCCATCGCATTCGGTTTTCTTCTGACGGCGTGCGATTCGCCGGTTTCCGCAGCCGCCGATCCCGACACAATCGACATCCCCGACGCGTCCACCGGCGTCTCGTTTCCCGACCCGGTCCTGGAGGCCGCCGTTCGGCGCACGATCGGAAAGCCGGAGGGCGAGCTGTCCCGGGAGGACTGTCGAGCTGTTGAGGCCCTTGCGATTCACGGCAAGCCGCTTCGGGACCTTTCGGGGATCGAGAGCCTCACGTCGCTCTTCTCGCTGTACATCACCGACGGCGAACTCACGGATCTCTCGCCACTATCCGGCCTGACGGCGTTGGAGGTCCTCGGCCTCGACGCAAACGAAATCACCGACATATCGCCCCTCGCCGGTCTCGTCCGTTTGCGAACCGTCGACCTCGACGACAATCAGATCGAGGACCTCTCGGCACTCGCCGGTCTATCCAACCTGACGTCGCTGTCGGTGCGCCACAACCGTGTTTCCGACATTTCGGCGCTCGCGACGCTCACGTCGCTCGGGGCGCTCGACCTTCGTGACAATCGGATCGTTACGATCGAAGCGTACCGTGGTTTGACCAACCTGAGGCACGTGCGGATAGAAAACAACCAGGTCCGGGACGTCGAACCATTGGCCCCGCTGACCGCTGTCACGGTGCTGCAGTTGAGCGGCAATCGGATCTCCGACCTGTCGCCGCTCGCGACGCTGGTGAACGTCACGGGTATCGAAATCGATGACAACGAGGTGGTCGATCTTGCGGCATTGAGCTCGCTGACCGAGCTCCGCGGTCTCTCCGCCTCCGGCAACCGAATCAACGACCTCGGACCCCTGGAACACCTGCCGTACCTTCTCCAACTCAGTGTGGCTGACAACGCTATCGAGTCTGTCGCACCGCTCCTGACGACCTTTGGAACGTTGAGCGTGCTGTACAGCCTTGACCTTCGCGGAAACCCGCTGTCAGCCGCCGGCGTTGAAGCGGACCTCGCCGAACTTTCCTCCCGCGCCGGCGTGAGGATTCTCCGATAGGTTTTCCGCCGCCTACGGGCCGACGCGCACCCAGACGCGGTGTTCGCCCCGTCCCCGATTACCCCGCATGAAGAAGGGAACCGCGCGAATCTGGCACGGGTCGAGGCGGCGAGGCGCGCGGTAGTCGCGATAGAGGGTCATCGCCTCGTCACCGTCGATCTCCCGGTGCCCGGGAACGACGAGAATGGTGCCGCCCTCAACGAGCGAGTCGTCGCGTTCCACCCGAATCGACCCTCGTGGGTCCACGATCAGTTGGTGCAGATCCGGTCCGTTATCGACCTCCTCGACGCAGTAGATGAGCGGTCCGCGCTGGATCGCCACGCGACCGGCGGTCTCGGCCACCTTGTCGTTGGCGCGGACGAGGCGCGGCGCCATGTCGAATGAGAGGCCAATGGCGTGCTTCCCGCTCCAATCGGCGGTGATCGCGGCGTAGCCGTTGGGGCCAGCGGCCACCGACGCAGCGGAGCCGTCGACGGTGATCGCGTAGCTGTCTGCCCATTCGGGTATGCGAACGTACACGCTGAAACGCTCGGGCACCGTCGAGTGCATTGTCAGCGTCACCCGCCCGTCCCACGGAAAACCCGACTGGACCGCCAGGTCGACGGCGCCATCGCGCAGGGGGACACTGGTCCGGGCGCTCACGTACTGGTGGATCCACACGGTTTCTTCATCGTGGGAGACGAGATACGCACCGATCGATGCGACCAGACGGGCGACATTGGTGGGGCAGCACGCGCATTCGAACCAGCCGACGCGCTCCGGTTCCACGTGATCGTGGTCGTGACGGTACTCTGCGACCTCCGGGCGTACCTCGAGGGCGTTGACGTAGTGGTAGCTGTGCCCGTCCAAAGCGATTCCACCGAGGGCCCCGTTGTAGAGCGCCCGTTCAGCGATGTCGGCATACTCCCTGTTGGGGTCGATGAGCGTCATGCGCCACGCCCAGAAGACGAAGCCCACCGAGGCGCAGGTCTCCGCGTAAGCGGTATCGCCGGGGAGATCGTAGTCGACGGTAAAGCGTTCGCCGCGGGCCTGGGAGCCAAGTCCTGCGGTCACGTACATGCGCCGCTCCACCACGCTCTTCCAGAGCGCGCGCAGCGCGGTGAGGATCTCGTCGTCGCCGGTGCGGCCGTACTGGTCGGCGAGTCCGCTGTACAGGTAGACCGCACGAACGGCGTGTCCCTCGGCGTCGCGAAGGTCCCGCGTCGCGCACTGCGCGTTGTAGTAGTCGTTGTAGAACCACCGCGAGTCGTCGATCATGCCTTCCTTGGCGGGGCGACCGCGGGAGAAATCGGGGATCGAGCCACGCACGTCGAGGAAATAGTCCGCCAGGCGTGCGTACCGCTCGGTTCCCGTCGCCTCGGCGAGGCGGTAGAGGGCGAGCTCGACCTCCGGATGACCGTCGAACAGGTGCAGCTTGCCCTCCTCGGGACCGAACACCTCGTCGATGTGGTCCGCGAAGCGTACCATGATCTCGAGGAACTCGCGTTTGCCCGTAACCTCGTGATACGCAACCGCCGCCTCGATAAGGTGGCCGGCGCTGTAGAGTTCGTGCCCCTGGACCAGCTCCGACCACCGCTCCTCCGGTTTTACCAGGGTGAAGAAGGTGTTGATGTAGCCGTCGCTTTGCTGCGCCTTGCCGATCACGCGAACGAGCGCGTCGATCTGCTCCTCGATCGCCGGATCGCGGTGTGCGAGGAGCGCGTACGACGCCGCCTCGATCCACTTTCCGATGTCGCTGTCCTGGAACACCATACCGTGTACGTCGCCGTCGGCCTCTCCGGCGGCGATACGAAAGTTCTCGACCGCGTGGCTCTTCGGGACCCCGGGGACCGAGTCGTTGAGCGCCCGCCACTGGTACGGGATCGCCTCCGTGGCGACCATGTGTGTGCGCGTTTTCCAGAACCCGTCGGTCAGTTGTACGGACGACACGGGCACGCCCTTCATGGAGTGTTTCATGGATGAGTCCTCGCTATCCTTTGAGTCCGCCGGTGGCGAGCCCGCGGATAAAATGTCGTTGTGCCAGGAAGAAGAGCACGATGAGCGGCAGTACGGTCATCGTCGACGCCGCCATCAGTTCCGGCCACGGTGTGTAGAACGTTGAGAGAAAGGACCGCAGTCCCACCGACAGGGTGTAGAGGTCGCGGTCCTGCAGGAAGATCAGCGGTCCCATGAAGTCGTTCCAGCTGAACATGAACTGAAAGATGGCGACCGTCGCGATTGCCGGCGTCGACATCGGGACGATGACGCGTGCGATCGTCTGGGGATACCCGGCGCCGTCCATAAGCGCGGCCTCGTCGTAGTCCCGGGGGATTGTGCGAAAGAACTGCACCAGGAGAAAAATGAAGAACGCGTTGCCAAAGAACGCCGGTACGATGAGCGGGTACAGCGTATTGACCCCGCCGATCAGGTTCCACTCGAGGAAGAGGGGGATCAGCTGGACGGATACCGGGAGCATGAGCGTCGCCATGCTCGCGGCAAACATGATCCGCTTGCCGGGAAACTCCAGGCGGGCAAAGGCGTAGGCGATCGAGATGTTCGACAGAACGGCGCCGACGACGCAGCTCCCCACCACCACCACCGTATTCACGTAGTAGCGCGCCAGCGGAACCAGCGTGAACGCCTCGAGATAGTTGCGAAACTCCGGCTGCCGCGGAACGAGGATCAGCGGCAGTTTGAAGATATCCTCGATCGGCATCAGCGAACTGCGGATCTGCCACAGGAGCGGAACGACACAGAAGAGCGTTCCGAACCCGAGACCGGCGTAGATCAGAACGCGGGAAAGACGAATCGGCCGCGAGTTCATCGCTTGTCCCCCTCGTAGAACGTCCACCGGGCGGAGGACCTGAAGACGATGAGCGAGAGCACCATCGTCATGATGAACAGCATCCACGCCATCGCGTTGGCGGCCCCCATCTTCCCGTAGCGGAACGCGTGGTTGTAGATGTTGAGAACGATGGAGAGCGAGGCGTTTGCCGGACCGCCTGCGGTCATGATGTAGGGCTCCGTGAAGAGCTGCAGCGCCTTGATCATCCCGACGATCAGGTTGTAGAGGATCACCGGACTCAGAAGCGGAAGCACGACGTGGCGAAACGAGTGCCACGCGTTCCCGCCGTCGATACTCACCGCCTCGATCAGCGTCTTCGGTATGCCCTGCAGGCCGGCAAGGAAAATCACAACCAGATTGCCGATGCTCCAGGTACTCATGATCACCAGACTCGGGACGACCATCGCCGTGCTGCTGATCCACTGCACGCGGTCGAGCCCCATTCCCACGAGCATCGCGTTGATCAGGCCGTACTGCGTGTTGTAGAGCCAGAGCCACATGATCGAGGTGACAACGAGCGGAATGAGCGACGGAAGGTAGAAGATCGTACGAAAGACCCCCAGCCACCGTACGTTTGCGTTCAGCAGCATCGCCGCCGCCAGTGCCAGGATGAGCTGGATCGGTACGCTCACGACCGTGTAGTAGAGCGTCACCTTCACGCACGTGCGAAACAGGTCGCTCTCCGTGATGAGGGAGATGTAGTTGCCGAGCCCGACAAACTCCGGCTGGCTGATCATGTCCCACTTGAGGAGGCTGGTGACAAAACTCAACCCCATGGGAAAGATCACCCACAGGGTGAGCCCTGCCGCGAGGGGGGCGATGAGAATCCACCCCCACACGGTCTCTTTTCGTTTTCTCAATCCGACGGCTTTGGTGTTCATCACATGTCCTGGTGTAGTGCCGGACGGGGGTCGCGCGCGGGGTCCGCCACCTCGCCCGCCGGAACGGGTCGGGCAGCGTCCCGCGTCACGCCGTCACGGTCTCCTTAGTACAGCCCCTCGAGGAGTCCCGATTCGCGCAGCGCGTCCGCCGCCGCGGTGAGCGCTTCCTCCGCCGTACTCCGTCCGATCCATATACTCTCCATCGCCGGGTTGAGATAGTCGCCCCAGATCTGGTTGTAGTTGCGCACCATGATCGGTTCGGTCCGTGCAACCTGCATCGAGTCAACCACGGCCTCGCGGTACCCATCGGGGTGGACCGGATTGTCCAGCCACCGCGCCAGGTCCTCCTCATCGGTGTAGTAGGACTCCTTTGTGGGCATCCACAGCCCGGAGGTGTAGAGGTCGAGGGTACGGCTCGGATCCATCATCCACTTCTGGAGGGCCCACGCCTCTTCCGGATGCTCCGTCGCGTCAAAGACCACGTTGAGCCCGCTCACGTAGAGTTGCGCCGGTTCCTTGATGATCGGGAGCGCCGCCACGCCAAGGTCGAATCCCTGCATCTGACCGAGTTCGAGAAGCGTCCACTGGCCGGTGACGTAGAAACCCAGCTGACCGTTCTGCAGCATCGCCGTCGGAGACGGGAGTCCGCTTCCACCGCCCATGTACGGCATCACCTGGTCCTCATGGATCAGGTCCGCCAGCATCTGGATCGCCTCGATCGACTCGGGAGAGTCGATGATCGTGTCTGTGCCGTCGTCGGTAAAGACGCCGCCGCCGTTACTCCACAGGGTGGGGTAGTACATCGCGGTCCACAGGTCGTAGACAACACCGTAGGTCTGGATGTTGTTCGCATCGAACCCGGGGTCACCGGGGTGGTTGTCGTTCTCGTCGACGGTAATCTGTCGCAGATAGCCGACAAACTCATCCCAGCTCCACGCGTTGCGGTAGTCCGTTGGCGGGGTGGGGACGCCGGCGGCCTCAAGTACCTCCGGGTTGTACCACATCACCTGGCACTCCGCGGCGGTGTAGGCGCCGTAAATCGAACCGTTGAGGGAAAGCCACGTCTGATCGAGGTACGCCTCATCCATTCCGTCGCGTTCGACCAGGTCGGAGAGGTCCATGAAGTAGCCGTTTGTGGCGTAGTTTCCAAACTCCTCGGGGCGAAAATACCCGAGATCGGGGAGCGTTCCCGACGCCGCCATCGTCGTCATACGCGCGTTGTAGGTGGATCCATCCAGATCGCCGGGCAGGTACATCGGTTCGACCGTGATCGTCGGGTTGGCCTCCTCGAACGCCTGGAGCGCCGCCCGGATCGCTGCGTCTTCCGCGGTGCTCCCCCAGTAGACGTACGTGAGGGTCGTCGTGTCCTCTCCGGCGCCGCTCGCAAACGTGGCGAACGTCGTACCCATCAGTAGCACCGCGACCACCGCGATGGTTCGTGACCTCTTCATATCGTGCCTCCTTGTTCCCATTCGAACTGCGTTTATTGTAGGACCGCCCCCCACGGCGCTGTAGAGAGGGAATCTCGACATAATGTGACGGATTCCGACGTATTGCGAGTGGTATCCGTTGCGAGATCGGCGGGCTGCGGTGATAATTGCCCCGGAGACTGCTGTGCGCTACGTCCTGTTCCCCCGCCTGTCCGCGCTCCACGCGGAAAACTGCGGCATCGCGATCCTCAACCCCGGATGGACGCACCCCTCGCGCCACCTCGACACCTCCGTTGTCATCCTCGGCAAAAAATCGACGGTTGAGATCGACGAAGACGGTGACACGATCACCGTGACGCCGGACCGGTTCTGTCTTCTTCCTGCCGAGCGCAACCACCGCGGCGCGCGACCGATCACGGAACCGGCGTCGTACTACTGGATGCACTTCTCGACCGTGGAGCCACCGATCGTCCTCGATGAACCCGACGCGCTGGCGATCCTGAACAACACGTCGGTCGTAAAGGCGCGTCTCGAGGACGCATTGCTCCTGCCAACCGAGATCGAGCTCACCCACGCCGCCGTGTTTTCAGAACTGTTTCACGACCTGCTCTCGGAACAGGAAAGCCCCTCGTTCACGCATCAGAAATTTCAGATCCTCTTTCGGCTGATGATGATCAGGATGAACGAGTACGTCCTCTCCGAGCACACCGTCGCCAACCGCATCCCCTCGCACCACAGCCTTGTCTACGCCATGATCGAGACGATTTTTGAGCACCTCTGCGACCCCAACTTCTCGGTGAAGGCGCTCGCCGCGATGATGGAGCACAACCCCGACTACCTCGGGCGCCTCTTCAAAACGGTCATGTCGCGCCCCATCGGTGTCTACATCAACGACCAGCGCGTTCACTACTCGGTTACGCGTCTCGTCTCCACGAGCGACACCGTCGAGAAGGTGGCCCACGAGTGCGGGTTCGCTTCGCGGCGCAACTACATCCGTCAGTTCAAGGCGCGGATGGGGGCAACGCCGTCGGAGATTCGGTTGCGGTACCGGATGATGCACATTACCAACGTGTAGGGGGACCTGTTCGGACCAATTCACCCGATCGGGGGACACGAATTTCCTCCGTTCGGGCGATGCGGATTTCGCATGGTCGATGTCAGGTTTATCTCCGAGAGCGGTACGCGCCGTGCAGCCTGCGCCCGCGCTCGGAGGAGGAAACATGACGAACGGGAATCTGGTCAAATGGTCGGTGGTTCTGCTGCTTGCGGCGACCGTGGTGGCGTGCGACAACGCCGGCGCCGGCGGCGACAGTTCGCTCGCAAGCGCCGACGGAACGTGGCTCTCTGTCGCCATCGGTTCCGAGTCGGTCGACCTCTCCGCCGATCTCGACATCGGCTACGGAGAGATCGGTGGGAGCGACACCACGACGCTCACGGTAACGAACGCGAGCGACGCGACGGTGACGCTCTCCGGGACCAATGCCGACGGGGACGCGCTGGGGGTCTTTCTGGGGGGGGCCGACGCGGCGCAGTTTTCGCTGGATACCTCGGCGGTACCCGCGTCACTCGCGCCCAACGCGAGTTTCGACGTGGTACTCGACTTTGTGGCGACCGGGAGTCCGGGGCGCCGCACCGCGACGGTCAGCATTCGGAGCAACGCGGACTCCGAGGCGTATGATCTGACGATCGTCGGCGCCGCGGGGAGTGCGGAGATCACGGTCGAGTGGGACGACGAAACGATCGACCCCATCGTCGGCGATCCCGTGTACCTTGGGGAGCCGACTACGAGTGGCGGGCTCGTCCAGACGACGCTCACCGTGACCAACTCGGGAACATACCCCCTGAAAATATCACGCGCGGTGATCTCGGATACAACGGTGAATGGGACGGCAGTCGAGTCCAACCCGGGCGACGATATCAACGAGTTCTTCTTCGTGCAGACGCCCGACCTCAGCGCGATCGACCCGGGATCGACCCGCGACATCATTGTGGGGATCCAGAAAGACGACACCTACGACTACGGGACGGTAGCTGCCACGCTCACGTTGAGCACCAACGCCACGGCGAGCGGGACGGACGAGTTCGAGATCAGTCTGAGCGCAACGTTGTACTATTGACCGATGAACGCGATCGGTCCGTCGCATCGCGCCCCGCACCTGATCGGGGACGCGATCGCGACGCTTGACGGGCACGACGGAACGATGACATTGACCGACCTCGATCGGTCGCTCCTGCCGCTGCTGGACGAGATTGTCTCGTTTCGTCCGGTCGCGGAGCACGTACGGGAGCTCGAGCTGCGCTTCGGTGAGGTGCTCACCCGGCGGGAGATCGAGCGGGCGCTGCAGGCGTTCGTGGATGCGGGGCTGGTTGAATCGTTCGAGACGCTGAGCGGGCGCGTCCAGACCGGCCGCGGCGTCGCCACCGCGAAGTATCCCGGCGACGCGGCCCCGCCGCTGGCGTTCATGGCGATCCCCACGAGCAAATCATGGAGGGAGATCGACGCCGTGGTGCGATCGACGGTGGCCGCGATCGGGTCCGACGGTCCGCCGCTTCTCGTCTCGTTCCAGGGCGCGCGCCCCGACGATGTCCCGAATTCGCCGCCGGCGACGATCGTCGACAGCGCGAGTATCCGGCGCTCCGTGGAACCGTACCTCGCAGAATGCGCCCCCGCCGACCGTGCGGTGATCGAACGTGCTCTGGGCCTCAACGACAGTCCGGCGTGGCGTGCGGGGACAAACCGCAACCGCCTGCTCCTGCTCGGCGCCGGACGGCGATTCCTGTCCGGTGACGACGATCAGCCCTCCCGGTTTGTGGAGTTTTCGAATCCCCACGGCGAACTCCGTGTGACCTCGCGCCCGTCGCCGTCGGACTACGCGCCCCTCGAGAGCATCGACGAGCGCGACGCCAGGTACACGCGTGCCCAACGGGACCCGATCGCGTTGCACGCCGAGTGGCTCTCCCGGTCGCTGCCGGAGATCCTTGGCGGTCGACCGGCGGGGTCGGTCCGAATCGAGGATGCCACGCGCCGCCTGATCGCCTGCCTCGAGGAGCCCGATCGCCGGGTGCGCGCAACGATGCTGGGACTCGCCGGCGACATCGGGCAGCGCACGCCGCTGCTCCTGCTCACCGAGGCGCACCCCGCCCGCGGCAGCCTGAGGAAGGAGGCGCTCCTGAGTGGGGTGGGGGTGGCGGCGGCGCCGTGCCTCACCATCTCCGATCGCCCGTACTTTCGCACCAGTCACGCCGCCTACGACAATCGAACGCCGCTGCCGCCGTTTCCGTCGGTGGGGCGCAACGGCGACGGCGTATTCGGCGCCGCGCTGAGCCAGGTGTTCGGACCTGGAACGGTCCTGCACCTGCCGTACGCGATCGAACACTACGCCAAGCCCGGCGGCCCCCTCACGCTCGACGCGCTTTCAGACGCCGGGTACCGCGAAAACGATCTTCTGGTACTGGCGATACTCACCGCGCCGTCGGTTGCCTCGTGGGCGAGTCTGGCCGAGTACCTCGTGGCACTCGGGAACGGACCCAGGGCGACGGCGGTTGAACTGCTTACTCGTCACATGGTCGCGCAAACCAATCGCATCCTGCGCGCGTGCGATGAACGGATCGCGGCGGGGACGCTCGGTGACGCGGCGGAACGCGCCCGGGACGGCGTGTATGCACGACTGGAGTCAGGATCGTTTCTCCGCGCCGACCTGGACTGGAACGCGATCTGCGGACATATCGCGGAGTACGGCAGACTGATGCAGCTGTGGCCCGCGCTCCATCGCTGGGCGTCTGAGAGGCCGATCGACCTCGGCAGCCCGTAGCCCGCAGGTGGCGTGCCGCCGCGAGATGGCGCAACGTTCGGTCCGGCAGGGTTTCGGTGACCCGTGGTATAATCGGTGCTGCGGGAGACCCATTCGGTGTCAAACACGCGGGTAGTCACGATCGACTCCAACGAAACACTCTTCACCCAGGGCGACGAGTCCCGGGATTTGTACATCATTCGATCCGGATCGGTGCGCGTCTCAACCGCCAGCGACGGCGTCGTGGTCCCGATTGCGGTCCTCGGCCCGGGAAGCATCGTCGGCGAAATGTCGTTCATTTCCGGCAATCCCCGCTCCGCCACCGTCACAGCCCTCGAACCGACAACCGCGAGCCTGGTATCGGTCGATGTCCTCGATTCCGGCCCCTTTGGAATCGACCGGTGGGCGGTGAACATCGCGCAGGTGGTTGCGGACCGAATCCGTCGAACGACACGCCTGATCGGTGAGTACCGGAGCCTGAACGCAAACCCGGAGGAGGAGGCGTACGCGGAGCCGACCGACGACCTCGGATTCCGCGACGAAACGTCGGACAAACAGGTAGCCATATACCTTCGCGGCACGTTTGATGCCGGTCGACTCAACGAGTTGAAGAAGGTTCTTCGGTCCTACGCCTCCCGGGGATTCGAGCGAGCGTCGATCGATTTTGCCGATGTTCCCGACGTGGATCACGACGTCCTGGCGTTTTTTCGGAACCTGGCGGACGACGAGCGAGCCTACTCGATTACCGTGTCCATCAAAAACGTCCAGCTCATTCGCAATCGCATCCAGACGATCGAGGGAATCGAACGAATCGTGGAGCAGAGCCACCTGCCGATCGTGCGAGTGACTCGGGGCGAGTACCTGATTCGTCAGGACGAACCGGGCGACGACATGTTTGTCGTAAAAACCGGCCGTCTTGTCATCACCCGGACCGTCGACGAGGATGAAATCATCCTCGGTTACGCCGACACCGGCGACGTGATCGGCGAAATGAACCTCGTGACGGAGGGGAACCGGTCCGCCAACGTCCGGGCGGAACGGACGAGCACCGTGTTCAGAATCTCTGCCCGCGAGTTCAATCGCAACTCGTACCGCATTCCGGGCTGGTTCATGGAGATCGTCCGTGTTCTCGTTTACCGGTTGCGCCACACCAACGAGCTTCTCGAACGCGAGATTCAACGGCAGAGCGTATCCGACGAGTCTCCGGACGAAGCCGTTCCGATCTGCATTCAAATGGATTCCGCGAAGCCCGACACGATCGTGTTGCGCAAGGACGTTATCGAAGGCAACCTCGAGTTTCTCGCCGCGATGGTCAATGTGCTGATCAGGCGAGGGCACCAACGGCTCACGATCGATCTGCGCGAAACGGAGTCCATAGACCACGCCGCAATCCGTTACCTTCTGGAGCTGCACGTGTTGCTCCAGAAACGGGGTGGGTTTCTCACGTTGAAGGGGCAGCGCAAGGAAATTCTCCGCCTCGTAAAACAGTACAACATCACGCTGCCCACAAAAGAGGAGCGTCCGGGTTCACCGTGAACCTGAACGCTCGAAGCACTTGCACTCGCCTATTTATCTGACTATAGTCAGATATTAATGAACGCTGTAGAGACGATCAGGCGCTTCAACCGCTCGTTTACCCAGGCGATCGGCCTGCTCGACCGATCCTACCTTGGTCGGGGGCGCAGCCTGGCCTCATCCCGACTCCTCTTCGAGATCGGGGCCGAGGGAGCCGAGGTCCGCGAGCTGCGCCACCGCCTGGGCTTCGATTCCGGGTACATGTCGCGGCTCTTGAGAACGCTGGAGCGGGAATCGCTGGTGCGCGTGGCGAAGGATTCCGCCGACGGACGCGTTCGTATCGCGAACCTGACGGAGCAGGGTCTGGAGGAGTTCAGAACGCTGGACCAGCTCTCCGATGCGTCGGCGGCTGAGTTGCTGTCACGCGTGCCCGAGAGCAAGCAGTCGGCGTTTGTGGACGCGTTTCGGACGATCGAACGGCTGCTGAGCGCGGCGACGGTTGAGATCAATACCGCGGACGTTCACGATCCCCGGGCGCAGGACCTGCTCCACCGCTACTACGACGAACTCGATCGGCGGTTCACCGGCGGGTTTGACCCCGGCGACGACCCCGCCGGCGAGCAGTTCGTTCCACCGGACGGGGAGTTCGTACTGGCGGTTGTCGGACGCCGGGCGATCGGGTGCGGCGCGGTCGTCTTCCGACCGGAGTTCGCCGAGATCAAACGCATGTGGGTGGATCCGGAGTACCGCGGAATCGGCCTCGCCTCGCGGATCCTCTCGCAGCTCGAAGACATCGCCCGCGGGGCGGAGGCGACCGTTGTACGGCTGGACACCAACGGCACCCTGACTGAAGCACGACGGCTGTACTCGCGCGTCGGGTACCGCGAGATCGAGCGGTACAACGACAACCCCTACGCGACCCACTGGTTCGAAAAACCGTTGTGAGCGGAGGCCGAACGCGGGCTATACCGATTTGGTCATCGACGGAGACGGGTGAAATCCGTACCCACGGGCCTCGTAGAACCCGATCGCTGCCGTCCGGGCGTCGAGAAACACCGACTCCATGCCGCACCGTCGCGCGTACGTCTCGGCAAAACCCATCAGTTCCGTCCCGACGCGCGCACCGCGCCACGATTCGTCGACTACCAGATCGTCCACGTGCAGATAGGCCCCGCGGGCGAGCGTGAGGACCGGGCGGAACCCGATAACACCAATCACCGCGCGGTCGGAAGACCTGTCTCGCTCGTACGCGCCGACGAGTTCGTAGCCGGATCGGCGCTGGGCCACCACGCGCTCGATAAATGCACCCTCGTCGAGGTGCGGGCGGAGTTGCCTGACAACGCGATACGCGTCCGCCAGTTCGTGCTGTTCGATGTGCCTGATGTGCAGTGATTCACCCAACGCCTGTCCCTCCAATGGTGGTTTCTCATTGTACAAGCGTTTCCAGGATCCTGTCCGCTACACAGGGCGGAACGGGATCGATCGCGAACGCGCGGCTGACGGATTCGCCACCCACGCGTCGCGATCGTCCTCGGTGTCAGTTGTTCACGGTAATCGAACCGCCGGAGACCACGATGTCCGCGACATTCGCCTCCGCAGCTGCGGAGCTCGCGAGCGTTCCGGTGAGCGTTGCGAGCGTATCGCCACCGGCGGAAATCACCACCGTGTAGTCGGTCGACGTGCTTCCATAATAGTAGTCGACCGAGACCGCGTACGTCCCGTCGGGGGGCGTGGAATCGAAGAAGATGTTCTCCGGCCCGCGGCCGTTCGTGTCGTCCACGTCGAGTTCTCCACCGCTCTGATCGCCCTCGGGGTCACCGTAGTAGATCCTGTCACCGCCAGGTTCCACGATGTGCAGATCCAGATCGGTGTTGTCGGTGTTCCAGGTCAGCTGTACCTGAAGCGCCCCGGTTCCGACCTGTTCCACGGTCACCGGCAGCGAGACGCCGTTGCTGCCGCTTCCGCTGGAGTCGTACAGGACCAGGATGAGTGTAAACGAGCCGGAACCGACGTTGGTCGGGAGCCCCACGTTGATCGAAAACGTCGCATTTGCGCCGGCGCTCTGCGGGATCTGGTAGTACCGGCCTGACCCGCTCACCTGGAGCGCAACGCCGGCGACGGCGTTGGAGCCGGACGAGGTCAGATTCAGCGCGTACGACCCGCCGTTGGCCATCGTGATCGACGACGAGTCCACCGTAAGCGTGGTGTCGTTCGAACCTGAGACCGCCGAACCTGAGACGTAGCCGGACAGCGACCCGTCTACGATGGACGCACCGCTTGGAACCACCAGGGCATCGGTGAGCGCCTCAGCGTCGGCCGGATCAACGGTGGAAGGTCCCGAGTCCTCTTCCTCGTCCAGACCGAGGAGGCTGCAGCCCCCCAGCAGGATTGCTGCGGCGAGAAGCAGCAGGATTGAGCCTTTTGAAAACACGGATTTCATAGTTGCCTCCGAATGGTCGTGTTGTCCGGAGGGTTGCAAGTTCCGTGCCATTCGTGTGTCGCGCTTTTGGGCCGTTCCGCACGCGAAACGGCTGTCTGGAGCGTATCGATTCTGCCAATCCGTGAACGGCATACACGGTTCGTGAAGGCACGAGGTTCAGATGGTGAAGGGCGTGGCCGCCGTCAATGACCGATGCCTGGACGATCCCCTGCAACCTTTTCGACACGCTCTGTGTCTCACGTGTGTATGGACGCAACAACACAGGCCGCAAAAAAGGTTCATCGCAGATTAGCGGGGAATAGTCAGTAGAAGGAAATAGCAAGATGGCGGCCCACCGGGTACTGTTTGAGTCGACCAAGATCCAAACA